>Ga0081529_118992_pt1 | contig 22385 bp, 23 predicted proteins | sample EchGeymetagenome_FD_71012 | JGI IMG/M metagenome (GOLD analysis project Ga0081529, IMG submission 71012) | Ferrous microbial mat and aquatic microbial communities from Echinus Geyser, Yellowstone National Park, USA - transect B T=78-80 C v2... ...
CCTTCATCCTCAGTTTCAATCTCGTTTAAAATTTTACTGAGTAATATTTCGAGTATTAAAGCTTTTTTTATATTATTCTCGGAAATTTTTGTTTTATAAGAAATGAAAATATTATTATCATTTTCCTTTTTAATTTTAAATTGTACATCTATATTTTTATCAAAAAGCTCCTTATCTGAGGATCTTTTAGAATAATATATAGCCCATGGAATAACTCCTATAGAAAAATAGGATATTGTCCTATACTTTTTAATTAGTGCTTTATAATTCGTGCTTGTTAATAATTCGTTCATTATTTCTGATTGAAGTAAAGAGAAGGATAAGTTTTCCATTATGTTGTCTTCCTTCTTAGCTATAATGATATCGCCTAGATTATATATGCTGGCTAAAACGTTTTCCGAGTTAACTATAGGTTCTTTAGAAACGGGAGAACTCCCATAAATACTTATGGATATTTTTTTAATTTCCTCTTTTCGTATAATCTTACTCATAACTAAAAGTGAGGTAGCAATTTTTACGCCGTTTATAAAACTAGGTATGTAGAAATTTAACCCATGAGTAACATCAACTACTATCTCTATCTCATTATATTTATTAGAATTGCTTCTCATTAAGATCTCATATAACCCTTTTATTATCATTGTCTCAATAACGTTAAGTATTTCCTCAGTATTTCTGAAATGAATCTTCGATTCTGTACCAGTTATTTGTTCATCAGGCTGTTTAAACATACTAAAGGATTTGTTACTAGTCTTATAATATGTAAGAGGACCTACTATATAAATGAATTCGGCATTATTAATAAGATTATTTAATAATAGATCGTAATCCTTATTTGCTTGCTCCTTAATCCACTGCTTAAGTCTTTTTTCTAGATCTTTAGAGCCCAATTCTGAACTATTATTTTTTTCGAGTTCTTTTCTGAATTTTTCGTCATTTAAAATTAAGGAGTAAGGCAATATAATAACTGGCTTAACGTTTTCTTCACCGCAAATTTTCCTATAAACTTCATAAAGAAGTGCAGTAGTAGATTTAGTAGGAGGCTTATCAACGTTAACTTTTTCCGTGCTGCTACACTCTATTTCGTTGTAATCTATATCTATATGATACCTCGTTTTCTTCCAATCCCCTACGTTGCCCCATAATGATACTATTATCACTCTTTTCATTAATCTTTATTAACTGACAGTGAAAATTAAAGCTAATGAGCCTTACAGTCCGCAATTACACTCTTCATCATTTTCTATTATATGTGCTTACTCCCTTAAAAACAGGTACGGGATTTGGAAAAGGAGAGATAAACAGAGCTATACAGAAGAACGCTTACGGTATTCCGATTATCTATTCAACTTCAATTAAAGGAGCACTTGCTGTAAAGGAAGGTAAAAATGAGGAAAAAATCGAATGTATTAATGATTTATACGTTAAAGTAAAGGGTATAAATAACCTCACGACTAGTGATGCGTTTCTCTTAACAGTGCCAACTTACGATAAAGAATACGGCATAGTCCACGTTACAAGTAAGTTCTTGCTTAAGAAATTTTACGAATTCCATAATGCACCTAAAGGATTAAATGAAATAGAAGAGCCTATAACTGATATAGAGAAAAATAGACTTATTTTTAAGAATAACATAATTGATGTGGAGACGCATAAGGAAGGACTAGTTAAGGAAATTAAGACAACACTTAACATATCTTCTAGCGAGCATATACTAATAATGCCAGATGAGAAATTTATCAATATTATTAACAGTATTATTATTAAACAGCCCAGAATAAGAATTGAAGAAAATGAGACCAGATTATGGTATGAGGAAATGCTTCCTAGCAGGAGTAAACTTCATTTCTATATCTACACTGCTCAAGATATTTCATGTCTAGATGGTAAGATATTACAGATTGGGGGTAGAGAATCGACTGGAGGAGGTTTTGCAAAGGTGATTAAAATATGATCTATATAGTTGGAGTAGACTTTTCTCAAGTTCAATCGTATATCTCTAATTCAAGAAAACTTTCAGATATGTGGGCTGGAAGCTATATAGCTTCGTATCTCTCTTGGTGTTTGGCTAATAATATAATAGGACAACTAGAAGAACGAGTTAAATGCGGAAATATTTGTGAAAATTGTATTATAACTCCTACATTAGAAAACAATTTATTTCATATCATAAGAAAAAATGAAATAGATCAGGAGACTCGTAAAAGACTTAACGCTATTCTTGAGCTTCAGTATTTATATCCTATATTTCCCGCTAGACTAACGTTTATAACAGAATGTAAGGAAAAGAATGAACTTAAAAATGAAATATTAGATAAATTGCACGAGTGTTATAGGAAATTAATACTAAATAATGAATTAAAAAATTACATTCAACTGTTAGATAAATATAAGTTTACCTCACATACTCCCATAGAGCCTCACATCTCAGTAATCGAACTAGAAGAATATAGCTCTATAATAGACGTTTGCAAATTAATAAGTGGCCTTGAGAATCCTAAAAACAAAGATTTTCAAACGATATTATTTAAAAAATTGAAAAAACTTTCTGAGGAAATGCAAGTTAAGAAGTTGAAAGTTATAACGCCAGAGGCTTATCTAGATATAGATGAGTTAGTAAAAGATATAGATTCTGGTAAAATTCGTGTGAAAGATATCAGAGGTTATAAATATTGTGAGATGTGTAATAAGTTACCTGCAATTACCGAAGATAGTGAAGACTACTTATGTGGTTGGTGCCTGATAAAGAGAAAATATGGTGTATATATGTGGGAAAAATTAGGGGGATTTCCTTCTACCTCAGATATGGCATGGCTTGAATACAAGATCAATAAATCACTAGAGGTGGTACAAGAAGAAAGAAGTATTCCCATAAAAAAACTTCTTGAAATAATTTTTAAGGTAAATGAAATTAAACTGCCGAATTTTGCACTGTTTAAACTTGATGAGAAGGAAATAATGAGAAGGTATGTAGACTATCCTACATCTTATGCTATTATTAAAGCTGATATGGATTCTTTTGGAAAATTATTACTACTTGAGCCAGAATTCATCAAGTTTAAAGATGAAGATATACAAAAAGAGTATACGAAAAAATGGAAAGATCTTTTACCTCAAGGTGGAGATATAAAGAAAATTAAAGAAATTGAAAGAGAAATTAATGAACTAGTAATAGAAGATCTAGAGTCCATATTTAGGAATCATGCAATCCCTATATATATTGGAGGAGACGACTTATTAGCTATAGCCCCAGTCGAGAAGGCTTTAGAGTTGGCAATAAAACTTAGGAAAAACTTACTTAAATTCAAAACACTTAAATACAATGGACGATCAATTGGTATAATCCTAAGCCACTTTAAATATCCGTTAAGAATTTCTCTTGAAATTCTTGAAAGAGCTATAAAATACTTGAAGGAAGTGCTGGTCTACAAATTTGCGGATTTAGAAGTAATGAAGGATTCACTTATTGTAGTTAATAATGAAAGAGGCATTATTTCAGAAGCCATAATTCCGTTTAGATACATAATAGATCTCGATAGTCCAGAAAGAAATGAAGTAGGATCTCTTTTAGATGTAGCTCAGAAAATAATCTCGGGCATACGCAAAGGAATCTATAGTAGATCACTTATTTACGACTTAGGAGCTAGAAAGGAATTTTTTACCAGTCTCTCTAAAGTAAGTGAGAATGCAGTGAGTAAACTAATTATGAAAATTATGGAGGATAATAAAAAGAAGAAGGATATTTCGTGTTTGGAACAAGGTGACTATGAGACGATAGCTAAATTTAGCAAGATAAGAGTCGATGACAGAAGTGTGATAGAAGATTTCATAAAATTGTTAGGGTGGTTCTCATGATCGTTAGGATTACTCCACTTGAACCTATGTTCTTTAGAACATACGGCGAATTCACAAGTTACGGAATATCAGGGCCTCTACCGCGTATTACCACTTTTATAGGAATGGTAATGTGGAATCTTAATGTTCCTATAACTTCCAACGTCGATAACTGGATAGAGATGTATAATTATACAACCAATGAGGTTTTAGGGATAAAAGATATTAAGGGACCAATTATAGAGATTGAGGAACTAGGATATCGATATGTACCTTTTCTGATTGAACGATCACTCTATTTGTTTAACATTAAAGAACTACCAGATGATCCGTTAAAAGAGAGTCTAAAAATTAAGGATAAACTATTAGATTACATCAACAAAATGATAATTTTAAACTTAGAAGTAGACAGACGAGTGTTAATTGAAAAACCAAAAAATTTGCCCGCGTCTGATATTCAAGATAAAGGTGTAAAGGAGCCTAACATATACACCGTTGTTATGACCTCTGACAATATCTTCCATAAGGAATATAAGGAATTTTATCGCATAGATTATGTATTTTACGTTAATAGTGAAAAAGAGGAAATTTTTAAAAAAATTGATGGAAAGGTAGTGCACTTTGGTGGCGAACGTAGACTTGCGAAAATAACGATTTCTGATGAGAAACTTAAGAATTATGAGAAACTTAAGAATTACGATAAAAAATATGCAGTTATACTTTCTCCAATATATTTACTTGATGGACAAAATATTTTAGAAATTTACAACTACTTAATAACAGGTAAAATAGTTATATTAAGTGCTGGTTTCAATCTTATTATTAATAGAAGGAACCCTATATATAGAGCAGTATCTGAAGGAAGTACAATCAAAAGAGATGAAATAGAGAAGATTAGAAAATTTGTATTTAATGGCTCATATTTATAATGTTTAGAATCTACCATCTTGATTATGAATTCAAAATCGTTTAGTAATTACTTTATATAAATGTTAAAGAACTACTTTAAATGTTATCTCATTGCTCATCTTTAATATTTCCATGTTTATATCATCTATTTCCCCTATTAACGTATATTGTGCAATTCCTAAGTCCTTAGTAAATATCCAAATTTCCCTACCCCTTACTGTTACAGCACCTTTAAATATTTTCGTATAACAATCCGTTTTCCTATATTCCATATTTGTATAACACACTATAGCGTATTCCCTATCCTTACTTACCTTAAATTTCCCCTTAAGGAAGTTTAGTGTTTCATCGTCTCTCTTATATACTTTAACCCTTATTTTAGTTATATTTGACTCCTTTACCTCAGCCACCTCCCTTAGCCATTCTTCGTCTGGTATAGGATCTCCTATTATCACCCTATCAACGAACTTAGATAGGTAATTCGCAGCATCAAAGGGGTTTGAGAATCTTAGTATTTCCAGTGTAGTCCTAAGGTTGAATTTAGGATTACTTATGAACGCTCCTATCTCTATTCCCCTTTCCTTAAATATCTCTGTTACCTCTTCAAAAACCTCTTTAGATATTGCCGAGTATAATAAGGGGTAGTAATTATGTGTAGCTTTAATTTTCTCTGGATCAGCGTTTTTAGTTATATAGTCTATCTCATTTACAGTTATCTCCATGGGGTTAAGTTCCACTATCATTTGCTTGCTCATGTCTACAATTTCTTCTTTTGAAAAACCGTAATCGGCTCTAACTCCCTTAAATCCAGCCTTCTTTATGTTTGAGAGATCTTTAGGGGACGAATTTAACACCTTTAGTATTTCTGGGTTTACGTCGACAAATGTGTAGTATTCCTCAGCCTCAGTTAGTATTTCCTTGGCTATTTGGAAGGCTTCGCCAACTGGCGTATTCCAGTGGGTTCCTGGTCCTATACCCATGAATATTTCCGTAAACCCGAACTCCTTAGCTTTTCTTATTAACCTTATTTGTTGGTCCTTTATCTCCTTCCATCCCGGAAAGACTGAGAAACCTATCTTCATTAAGTTTTAGTAGTGTGTGTTAACTTTTAAGCATATATTATTAAGCACTAAAAATGACTAAACTTAATTTTTAATTATAATATATCGTTTCATTATAAGTAAATTTACCCTATCATATTTTATTGCGCTTGGAGAGGAGAAAGAGTAAGAAGTCTCCTAATATTAACCCTATTCCTAACCCTAAACCTATTTGCTTATACCTTACAATATCTACTCTATATACGACTATCTTGATAAAGAAGGGGAAAGTAGCGTTTTTAGTAGTTACAATTTCACTGTAATGTATTACTTTTTCATATATGAAGATTCCCTTTGAGGTATTTACTGTAATGTTTACTTCTTTAGATAGGGTTATTGGATAAGTCTCGTTATATATGCTGAACTCCCAATATCCTGGTGTAAGAGTAATTGTAATTGGAGGCTTAATAATGAAAGAATTATCATGTGAAATTCTAACGTAAAGGGTTACGTTACTATCGTTTTCGTAAATTATTGCATATACATGGGCTGTTGGGGGTATATAGAGGGTATAGGGCTTAGTTACACTTACAGTAGACGTTATTGGAACATTTATCGAGAGTAGTGATAGGGTTATTAAGGCTATGCCTAAGGATAATGATATTCTACTTCTCACTTTTCACACCTCCATGTTCTTAAACTTAATGAATGATATTATAAGGAATGTTGAGCTTAGGAATAATTCTATTACAAGTCCAGTAATTACGTATGGTGTAGGTTTTTGAGTTATTGCTGAGTATAATAGGACTACGTAGGGGTTTGAAAATGAAGCAAATTTAACATAAGGGGATTTGTATATTATATCGTAATATACTACTATTCCACCGAAGATGAAAAGTATTCCTAATGCAAAACCCGAAATTAAGGTAACTATGCCAGGACTCTTAAAGGTAAGGGTTATTAATAATATCAAGTTCTCAGCAAAAAAGTAGCCTATCGTGTACGTTACTAACAAAATGGAGGGTACTGGTATTGAGGAAAGTAATATAAATACCTCAGTAGTAGAAATCCAGAAGAGATAGGGTAGTATTACATCTGAAAAATATATGAATAGGAATAATTTACTTCTCTTAATAGGCATAGTTAAGAAGGATATAATTGAGCCCCTATATATATGATCTCCAGTAACGAAAATAACGTTCCTTAAAGCTAAGGAGAAGGCAATTGTTTCACTAACGCTTATTAGAGGTATAAAGGAGAGTATTATTCCATAAGTTGAAAATAGACCTCTGGCGTAAAAGGCTGCTATGAATATATTTGAGATTAACATTGTCGGAATTACCAATTCAAGTGTTGGACTCCTATATCTCTCCTTGTAGATTACTTTAAATATTTGAAAACTTCTTGAAAGCCTCATCCAATGACGACCTCCTTATGCTTATTATTTCAATATCATTATCGTCTAGCCTATCTACTATCTCCCTTATCTTACCCCTAACCTTAATATAAGGACCGTCGATTACTCCTCCTATGACTCTTAGAGCCCTTTCTGGGTCATTTACCATTATATATATTTCCTCCTCTCCTGCCTCACTTAACGCCTCTCCTACCCTTCCAGAGAATGTTATCCTTCCATCGTTTATGAATATCACATCAGTTATTATCTTCTCAAGTTCCGAGAGTATATGAGATGATATGAAGAAAGTTACGCCTCTTCTATTTAATCTCTTAATGTGATCATAAAATTCTATTCTCGCATTTGGATCTAAGTTTGCAGTTGGTTCATCAGCTATTATGAGCTCTGGCTCCTTAATTAGCGAGGCTACTAATTGAACCCTTTGGGCTAAGCCCGAGGAGAGTTGCGAAAGTTTCTTCTTCAAATGGGGAGTTAGATTAAACTCCTCTATTAATGAGTTAACGTCTTTATTCCCGTATATTTTCCCCAAATCCTTTAAGTGCTCCTCTACTGTATTTTCTAAAGGGTAAATTAAGTCTGTGAATATTATGGAAGTCTTTTCAAGAACTTTTGGATTATCCCAAGGGTCTTGATTTAAGACTTTAACCTCACCCTTATCCTTCTTTAATAGCCCCGAGAGGATTTTTATTGTAGTAGTCTTTCCAGCACCATTAGGTCCTATGAAACCAGTTATGGAACCTTTTCTCACATCAAAGGAAATGCCCTTTAGAACTTCCTTACCGTTAAAGGCCTTCCTCAATTCCCTTACCGAAATCATTTACGACGTAGTAATATTATGCTTTTTTATATATATTATTTTCCATTATATTCTATTAATCTCTTGATTTAGCTAATTTTATATAGGCAAACTATCAGGGCAAGGTAACTATGGAAGGATTTTGCCTTGGTCTGAAATAAACCAAAGATCGTGTTCATAGGAAATTAAGTATTATATGCGCATATATATTATAGACTTTTTGCTAAATAATTAAATTCAAGATTTCTCAAAATCTATTATTCTATAGTTGCTAAGTTTGCTTGACTGTCAAAGGGAGAAATGATTATTAGATCAAAAAGTTTTATATTATATATGGATCTATTAGAATTCTTTAAAAGAGATCCCATAAAATTTGCATTTGAAATTTACGATTTGAATAATGAAAGGGAATATACTGAGTTCCTACTACATGAAGATGGATATTTAATGTTCTTTAGGAAATTCGATATACCTAATATTATATTATATGCAGAAAAAGAAGAAACTGCAAGATATTTAATTTCTAAAATTCCTGATAAAAAGTTTTTACTGTTCACCGATACTCAGTGGGAGAATTTAATAAAGGAAATTATACCATTTTCTAATATTTATAGAGAAAAACTAATGATATGTAAGAACCCGAGGATTTTCCATAATGAGTATGTAAGAAGATTGTCAATTAAAGATAAGGATCATATACTTAACTTCTATAAAGAGAGAGGAGTTTTCGTAGTGAGAATGCTTAATGAAGGAAAAACTACAGTTTATGGCGCATTTATAGATGGAAAACTCGTATCTGCAGCTTATACTCTGATTGAAAATAAGGATGTAGCAGTAATAGGTGGAGTAATGACTGCTGAGGAGTTTAGAAATAGAGGTTTAGCTAAAAGTGTAGTGTCAGCATTAACCAGTGATATAGTCAATAGGGGAATGATAGCTTCCCTTTTAGTTAGACACGATAACTTACCTGCAATTAAAGTATATAAGGCAATAGGATTTATAGAATATGGAGAGAGGCTTTGGGTTGATGTCAATACTGGTCTTAAACCATAATTTTTATATTAGAGATTATGGAGTTTAATCTAGTCTAAGATAATCTTACTCTTTTTAAGATATTTAGAAAGTTCATAGGTATAAATAATATTAGAATAAAACCAGATATAACCAAGAAAAAGTTGATAAAAATTAGCCTGAAGAGATAAAGCAAGGAAACCTTAATCCTCTAGAAAAATTTATATTATGTAAATTGTAATCACTAAAGAAATGTTAGATGAATTAGCATGGCATATTAAACTCGTAGAAAGCTTATCAGAAATTGAAGCTTATTATATTAACTCATTAATAAAGTATTATGAGTTAAAATTCGGAGAGAAATATAATATCATCTTAGATATACCTTGTGGCTATGGCAGACATCACAAATACCTACGAGAATTAGGATATGATGTTTATGGGGTAGATTTATCACAAGACTTAATTAATAAGGCTAAAACGTTACATGAAAAATATAATGATAAATATTTTGTAGGAGATATGAGGAATTTTAAATTAAATAATATAGAAGCTGATGTTATAATTAACTGGTTCTCTTCCTTCGGATTTTTTGACGATGATGATAACCTAAAAACACTTAAAAACTTTAATAATAATTTAAGGAAAAATGGCTTATTAATAATTGAAATGCCTAATGCTAGGCGATCTAAAGAAAGGTTAAGAAGTACGAGCTTAATAGACTATAATGATTATGGAGATTATGTTGAAATTACTGAACACACCTTAGTAGACGATAAATATCATCTGTTTAATGAAAAATTTTACAAGAAAAGCGGAAATGATCTAATATTTGAAAAAGAAATTAAAATTAAATTGAGACTATACGAGATTGATGAATTAGTTAATATGCTCAAAGAAGCTGGTTTTAAGGTCATTGAAATGTATGATACATTGACTTTTAAAAAATTTGACTTAATGTCAAGTAATAGAGTGACTATTATATCACTAAAAAAATAGCTTGCTATCAATTGGAGTAACATTAACCTAGTAGCAGGTATAAAAATCGGTTAACGAATAACATTCATCGTAAGTCTTTATGTCTTCACTAAATATCTAAATATATGTATAAAAAATTTGGAAAAATCATCGATGTAGAGAATTCCTAATAAAATACTAAACTAAAAATACCTAATCATCATACTGAAACTAAAACTCGTTCATTTCTATTAAATATTCACTTTCGAATATTTTTAATAATTTCCTTTTTATATTTATAAGACAAAACTCTCACACTATTTCATATGGACGTCAATTATCTTCTTTTTTAGTCTCTAATTGGGAAACACTGGAACTAAAAAGTCTTTGTTTCCTTAGGAGTTTGGCTATAAGATTATAAAGCCTAATTATTAATTATTAATTATGAGTAGAAAACTTACAACGATTTCCATTTCTGAGGAGGTTAAAGAGAAGTTAGAAATTGAAAAAGGAGATATGAGTTGGGACGAATTTTTACTCCTTTTAATAGAAGAGTATAGAAAGAAAAAGGTAGAAAGGGGAATCGATAAATTGAGAGAAATTCTCACAGATGAGGATATAAAAAAGATAGAGGATAGTCACAAACATATGCATGAGGAGTTTAGAATATGACCTTGCTTGATACTTCAGTCTTAATAGACATAATAAAAGGTAAAATAAATAATGTTGGTGATTCTCTTTCTATAATTTCTGTAATGGAAGTTACTAGGGTTCTGGATAAGGTTAAGAGGTTAAAAGTTTTAGATCAGTTGAAAAAGACCTACACAATATATCCCTTAGACGAAAAAGTGGCGATAGAGTATTCTGAGCTTTATTATGAATTGAGGGAAAAGGGTAAGTTAATATCTGACTTAGATTTAATAATAGCTTCTACTGCAAAGGCTTATAATGAAAGACTAGTGACTAAAGATAAGGACTTCTTATCATTAAGCGGTTATATAGAGATTAAACTAATTCAATAAATGAGGCAGAATTATCATAAATTAGCTTTCTGAATAGTATTAATATATTATTAATGATAAAATCCCGCTATGCAGTGAAAAAATGTAAAATAAGATCGAGAGTGTTATTATTAAGCTATAAATTTTAATATTAATATACAATCATTGTACTTAGTGCCGAAAGTACATTATAATGATGATTTTTATAGCTTAGGGCTGATACTATCAATAAGATTTAATTATAAACAAAAACGATGTAGCTTATTAATGCAATATTAATTCTCTAACTTGTCGATAGTATTTAAATTTTATAATAAAATATAATTTTAAATTTCTTGTATTACTTCTATTGAACTATAGTATGCATATTATCTGGAAGAAATAATACCAATACAAGCTAACTTAAGTATATAAATACATTATTATTAAGTACTTCACATAACGCTTCAAATAATATTAGTTTTAAGGTAGTTCACCGTGAGGCTTAAGGGATTTACCCTTTTCCACTATGTTAATTTGAACGTGGATTTGATGTATTAAAATTCCTATTATAATTGATAAAACACCTAATATTAGAGATTCCTCACCTAAGGATAACATTATTAATAATGAGAGTATTATAGATAATATTTGCAACCATGGGTAAAGAGGGGAACTGAACTTGCCGTTGTCAGCAGTTTCCGATAAACCGTAAAGTTTATGTCATTTGATATTATTTATAATTCCTAGCTCTTCTAATGAAAGTTTATAAACTTTTCCGTTAATATTAACATGTAGAAGAGGGCCCTACAGTGAACCCGAGGAGCAATGTGAGGGGGAGGATGGGTTCGATGAGGCTCCCCATGTCGTGGCTGGGAGTCCACACTCCCTAACCTAGGTATGGAGAGGGAGGAGGAGTGATGAGGCTGAGTGATTAATAATCACGATGAAGGAGATCTCTTCTGGTTTTATGCCTATAAAATCTGGTAATTTCAGAAGACTAATACTGCCTTAGCTTCTGAGCTCTTTAACGCAAACTCAGATACTCCACTTATTTTAACTTTAGGTAATAAGTCCTCTTCTTTTATGCCCTTAACTTTCATTCCGAACTCACATGCTGCTATTTCCACATCTTCCTCTCCTAGTTCTAATAGATTGTCTATGTAGTATTTTAACGGCTTTGCGTTGGGTAAGGTAATTTTCTCAACCTCTTTAGTAATAGCCTTTAACGCGTCCATTGTGAAGAACATGTAGACTTTACTGCCAGCAGATACGTAACCTATAGCTGTAATGAATCCCATGTAGAGTTTTTCTATGTCTCCAGATATCATGAAGAAGGCGTATTTATCCGACAATATTTTTCACCCTCACGTATTTTACTAAAGAGTACCAGAACCACATTAGGCATGAACACACTGAAGCGTAGCCGGCTAATTTAATGTCTATATTATTTATTATCGAACTTCCCCAAACGAATAGGGCTATTATCTCTAGGGCTATGACTATGGGAGATATTACATCAACTATTCCGAAAGAGGATTTGGCGTTTTCTAACTGGGCAACTATTTTAACTAAATTGTACCAGAAGAGAGATAGGCCTACGAAGACGAAAAAGTAGCATATCCATAAAGTTGCTGTTAAGTAACCTTCCAATTGCTGAGGTGTTACATACACTGCGTAGTTTCCGTGAGATAATGCTATGTTATCGGAATTTACTAAATATATCTCACTGAATTTATACCATCCTATTGCAAATAAAGAAAGTATTATTGGGGCTAAAAGTCTCCTAATATATGCGGTTTGCATATTTCATAACCTCTCTTGAACCTTTACAGCTAAGTAAACCCCTCCTAACATGCCGAATAGGAATATTATCCCATCGTATCCTAATTGGGCAAAGTTGGTCCACATTAACCCTACGTTACATCCTAAGGCCATCCTGACTCCAATGCCTACTAATATTCCTCCTAAAAACCCTATCAATAGCCTTTTCTTCTCTCTCGGTATCCTTATTTTAAAGTCACCACTTAGGTAAGAAGCGGTAAAGGCACCTATACATAACATTACTACCATTAAAACGCTTGGGTCAACAATTGGTAATGAATCGTTAAACCACGGGGTAGTTAAAAATAGATTCTGCCAGGCTAACATTAGTATGTATTCGAAGAACCTGCCTCCGTCTGAGGAAGTTATGACTAAATAGTTAAAGGTATAACCAGCCCCTACTATGAAGACTAATAACATGTCTAAAGCTAAAATCACAGTAGTTAAGTTCGTACCATAGGGTTTCCTTAAGAGTATTAAGTCCTTAACTTCACTACTTAATTTAACTGGCTGAGTAGTAGTAGGTGAGGGTAAATTTCCTCCGTAGGCCTTTATTGGCATTCCTGGAATAAAGCTTGCAGATGCCCTACTCCATTTCCTTTTAGTGTAATGTTGAAGGTAAATTCCTAAGGCTATTAGGGGTATTGAAAGTATTAACGTAGTTATTAAGACTGAAGGAGCTGATACGTTATGGAATATGAGATATGGTAAGTATTCAATGTAACCTCCTTGAGTAGTGGATAATATGCCTTTTTCCATAGTGTATAATTGAAATGGCCATATTCCTATAGCAAATATGTAAGTGCCTATCATCATTCCGAAAAGCTCTATCCAGTTCTGAACATAACCAGAAGCTGCCCTATATAGCATTGACAAATTACAACCGCCTGCTAAGGCTGCACCGAAGCCGAAGATAAAAGAACCTACTAAAATGTACCAGCCAGCGAAATAATTAAAATAATACTGGTCACTGGCTGGTATTATTCCTAATCCAACTAGTATTCCAGCTCCTAAGGCTGATAAGCCGAATAGTAAGAGTAATGCTCCGAATCTCTCGAAACTTCTAATTGTAAATATTGAAGTCATAGCGTTTACGAAACAATAGTTACCTCTCTGTGCTGCCCAACCTAAAATAAAGCCGGATAAGGCAAAAACTGCGTAAACTATTGGCCAACTATAAGAAAAAACGGGTTGTAATACCATGGGGGGCATTAGCTCACCTTTAGTATCCTAAACCTATACACATCTCCATCCTTTATTACAGTAAAGGGATATCCGTGGGATTTACATAATGAGGGTAAGGTTACATCTACTGCAGGCTGATGATCCGTTAGTACTTCCAATATCTGTCCAGCTTTCATCTTCTTAAGCTTTTTACTCGCCATCATTTCCGGTACTGGGCATGACTCTCCTCTAACATCTAAAACCTCATCTGGTTCCCTGAACTTTAATTCTTCGCTCATTTCTTACACACCTATTACAATAAAAGGAAATAAACATATTAAAAGGTTTAAGACTTTATAAACCCTTTTTCTAATTTTGTGTAGATTTAATAATTTATTTTTGAATGAAATAAACACACTTATCGCCTATTTCAATTTTATTAGCATTGCACTTGAAGAATTCGAGTACCCTTATAACGTCTAATTCCTGTGAGCTTCCCTTTTCTACTATTATCTCTAACGTATCTCCCTTCCGCATTTTCTTAATTTTAGAGTAAACTAGCATCTGAGGAACTGAGCAGCATAAGCCAGTTAAGTCCAGTTTCATCATTATTTTAATATAGTTTAAAAGGATTATAAAATCTTTTTTGAGTGCAAACTAACACTAATTGAACATTTTTTATTTAATAGATTAATAAGACTCTTTTACAGAAAAATTTATATTTTTATAAAATAAGTATAAAGGTTGAGATGATAAGCAAGGTTAGGATGACGGCTAAACTGAAGACCGAGAAAATAGAACCGTTACTTAACGTCGAAAAGTACGGGAGAATTTATCAGCTTAAAGAAGTCAGGAGGTTAGATTACGGATATAAGGCTAAAATTAAGTGGATAAAGAGTGAATTTAACGTTTTGGTCAAGGTTAAAAAGGACTTAATAGAGATCATTGAGGAAAATGGCAAGTTCTCTATTTCGATAAATTTCAGTAATAGGAAAGCGGATTTGACATTAAATTGTAGCCCAATAGCCTCAGCCTTATTAGCACCATTAGCGTGGAAAATAGTTAAGAACCTTGAGAATTACTCTGAATATATTCCTAATGTCAATTCCATCTATGTTAATTCATCATCACTATTGGAACTCTTTAAAACTAAACCCAGTATAACTTTAGACCTTAGGGGAGTTACGTGCCCAATACCAGAAATCGAGGCTAAGAAGGCTATTCTGAACGCTAAACCATTTGAGGCTATAGAGGTTTTAGTAGATCATCCAGCTGCGATACTTTATACCTTACCAGAAGTAGCGAGGACTTTTAATTGCAGATATGAGGTAATAAATAAGGGAGATTACGCTTCTTTCATTTTCATTTGTGGTAGGAGAGGTAAAGAAAATAATTTACAACTGGAAGACATAAGGAATATGATAAGAGATGAGAGGGAGATAGCTAAACTGTACATTTATTTCGATAAGATTATAAGACAAGAGAAGGTTGATAGGTTTACTCCAGATCTATTATGCGGTGAAGGGCTAACCTTAATTGTAGCCTCTCCAGAGGGAAGGGGATGGTTACTTACGGCAGTAGTAGATAACGATAAGTTAGTTTCTGCTAGGCTAGATTACGGTAATGTAAAACTTTATGATGATGACGCTGTGAATATGCTCACCGATTTTAACGGGCTAATAAACGTGTACTACTTAAAGCATTAAATTAAGTAATTATCACATCAATGGAAAAAAGGGTTTAAAAACAGATTAGCTTTATATACGCTATTTAAGTAACATCAATTATGAATTATAAGTTAATACTCTTGGCTGGATTTATTGTTATATTAGCTATAGGTTTCGGTGCTGCATATTTAATGTTAAGACCTACTACGACGCCTACTACAACGACAACTTCAGTGGTGACTAAACCTACTACGACGATAACCCAATCACAAAACTTTTACTTATTAGTGTTTACGCAAAAGGGTATTTCAATGGTACTTAATCCATTTTCACCCTCTTCTAGCTTTCTCGGATTCCAGCACGTTGTCAATATTTCATTAAATACTCCAGATCAAGTATATTTCTGGGAGCAATTGCCATATAACTCAATGATTAAATTAGGGGACGTTGTTTTCATGCCCTTAAATAACGGAACTGTTTATGCAGTAAATACGTCAACAATGAAGGTAATAAAGTCTTTTCAAGTTGGTAATTCTATAGGATTTATAGGGATTGATTACTCACCAAATATGCAATATGTAGGTATAGCTGACGGTCCTTCTGGAGTAGTAGAGGTAATTAATGTTCAAACCCTGCAAGTGGTCTGGAAAGATACTTTCATTTCTCCAACAGGTAGGACTTATTATCCGTGTGACATTAGGTGGGCACCAAACGGACAATATATTATTGTACCTATGAGGTTCAATAATAGTGTAGATGAGATTAATGCAACTAACGGTCAGGTTATAAGGGTTTTAGCGGCATCTCCAGGTTCACAGCCCTATATGCTAAGCCCAAACAATCAAGGCACTATGTTAGCGGTTGAATACGTAGGAAATAACTCTGTAGGTTTTTACTCACTTCCCAATTTATCATTGCTAGGAATAGTTAAGATGCCAGGGAAGTTAATCCCCCAGAGAGGAGTATTTACCCCCAATGGCCAATACTACTTAGAGGCTCCAGCTAATGAAAATGAAGTGGTTGTAATTTCTACTTCAAACTTTAGTATAATTGAGAATATAACCCTACCGTCTACTTCATCTCCTGGACTAAGTGAAATACAATTAGCACCGGGAGGAAATTACGCTTACGTAGTAATTCACGGAAATCCACAGTCTGGTGGAATGATAGTTCTCATTTCTTTATCGTCAATGGGCATAGCTTACGAGATACCCCTAACTACAGCCCCAGCAATAGTATTACCATTACAAACTTCAGCGGGAACTTACCTAGTAGATAACGTATTATTACCTCCAGTTACTGGACTCCATTGTTAGGTGAGAGTTTATGAAGGTTATGAATCCTCTTTTTTACTTCTTCATTTTCCTCTACTCCACGGTTATATTACCAATTATAGTTAACGGAATTAGAGTACTTAACGTGTGGTATGGTCCTTTGGCGGATACTGGACAAGTAACCTTCCTTTATCCATTTCTAACCTTTACAATTTCTACTACGATATTATCAGTAATTTTAGGATATACTCTATATAGGAAAAAGTCTAGCAGATTCATCTTAATTAGGGGGCCCATGAGAGTTAGGAGCGTAATAAGGGCTATATTAAGAGATAGTTTAGGTAAAATTTTAGTCTTGATTTACTCATCCCTTTACTTTATTTCATTTTTAATAGTTTCTGGCTTATTATTGATTCCTGGAATAAATGTAGATCGTTACTTCACTAGCCTAACTGTAATATCTTATGAGGGTAGCGGTATCTCATTAATTAAAATAGGTCAATTTTACTTTATCTTAAATCCGTTTATTCTCTTGCTCGGATTAATAGTTGATGTATTCCTCTCAATATCCTTAATGCTTTCATATTATATAGTTTCATTAATTTACGTATCTTATCATCTCTACACCTTTCCCGTTCCAAAAAGCTTCAGAATATATACCATTAATACCGTAGGAGGATTCCTAACAGCTTCAGTTCCTTCCATAGGTACCATTGCAGGAATTTGTTGTTTAACGCCAACTGCTATTAACTCCCTATTATACTTAGCCTCAGCCTCTTTACCTTTAAGTAAGGGTATAACGTGGAAATACGGTACATTTATCTTAGGAACTTGGACTGGTGGAGTACTTCAAGCCATAACCCTCGCTTCACCAGTTATAGCAGGCGTTATAATATCCGGCATATCAATATATTATATATACATAATTTCTAAGAGACTAAATGAGGTGGTAATACATCAGTAAGATTGAACAATCTCAATTGCTTACCGTACTTAGATTAGTTACCGCTTCCATATGGCTAAATGCAGGAATATTTGACAAATTACTTAATCCAGGGTTTTTAGATCCGAATTCAAACGATTACGTAGGTTTAACCATATTGTACTTCTCTCAAGGTTCCATAATTAGGGGTTTCCTATATGCTGTAGCCTTTCCTCATCCAATATTAACAGGAATACTTGTAATGATAGGCGAAATAAGCTTCGGAGTTTTATTGCTTTTAGGCTTAGGAGTTAGGTTAGCCTCTACTACAGCGTTTTATACGAATTTAATATACTTTCTTTCAGCTGCGTGGACTGGAGCGGAAGAATATGGGATTAACCTACTTATGATGACAGTGGATGTTTTCCTCATAATATATGGTTCTGATTACTTTTCATTAGACTCAATAATAGCCAAGAAGTTTTCCATAATTAATAATAAAAAGATATGGGTTATTACGGGATCCATAATATACTTAGTGGTAATCTTATTCTTGCTAACCTATGGATGAGTTATCTATCATTTAATATTTCGGATTAAAGTGTTGTTTTGATATTATAATAAAAATATCATAAGATTTTTTCTATTAACAAACAGGCAAAGCATTGTTAAAATCCTCAATGAGATCCTCTATATTTTCAATCCCTACCGAAACTTTTACTAACTTTTCTGGTATTCTCATCCTATTTAACTCATCAGCTGAAAGAGAAGCGTGACTAATTTCCCTAGGCTATAATAACGCTTATCCTAATAATACCAGAGACGAAAGGTAAGCCATTAGAGGAGAGTTCTAGGGAAATAGAAGTTATGGAGATAAGTTAAAATTTTTTAATTTAACAATACTCATTTAATTTTTCTAAATAATCGCTTACCCCTCTTCTCTCTGCTTCTTCTTTTAAATAATTAAAATCTAATTTACTACGTTGTGCACAATATACTAATACAGCCTTTATTTTGTCTTCACTACTTTCCCAAAACTTCCACGCTTCCAAATACGTTAAAATCACCTCCTCCGGTGGGATAATATATATTTTATAACCGTCTATATAAATCGACAGAGGCTGTTTCTTTAAAGAATATACAGTCCCCACAATGTCAATTCCTTTATCGGAGATCTCTCTTATTTTAGGTAAAAATATCCTAAGTCCTTTATCGGAGATCTCGGAAAGGACTAGTCTAACTATTTCGGCTCCTTGTCCTTCAACGATTATGTCCACATCTCCCGTCCTATATCCTCTCCCAGAGTAGAATTCTGCTGCGAAACCACCTACTATTATTAATCTGCCTAAATTTCTCTGTTCTAAAAGCGTATTTAAGATCGCTAAAAATTTAAGAAATCGATCAGTCTCACTACCCTTTAATTCGCTTATTCTTGAATATAACTCCCTAAGCAACCAGTCCTGTAATATATTACCTCACCTTCAAACTTAAGACAACCTAACTCTTCTAATAGCATTATATTTTCCTCAGATAATTTAGCTAACCTTTTAAGTGCATTATCCCCCATTTTATTTTTCCTATATCTAGGTCTCTCCTCTAATAGCCTTATTAACGTAATCCTATTCGAATCCATCATTAGATAATTTGATATTTCAAAATTATATAACTTTAGATTGAGGAATCTAAATTTACACACGAGCCGACAATTTAGGAAATGTGGGCCAATATTATGTTTTAGCACAGTTATAAGTGAAAATGAAAAAGAGATATTAATATAAAGATAAAATAGTCATAAAGTTCGTTAATAAAAAGAAATTTTATTTCTCTGAAGATAATAAAAATTCTAGATTAGATTTCTCCATAAAATATTCATAGTATTATGAATATAATAAAGATCAATATTTAAAGGAAATTAACAAAGGAAGGTAACTATAATAAGACTTAATACTAATCCAGTAAATAAGTTTTAAACTTCTGGGGGTAGAAGTAACTTCTGGGGGTAGAAGTGCTTTTCGATCCAGCACCAAAGGATAAAAGAGAGGATTTCTTTGATAGAGAAGAAGAAATAGAGAAACTTAAATTACTCTCATCTCCTATAACGTTAATTTTAGGTTTGAGAAGGACTGGAAAATCATCATTAATTAAAATAGCACTCAATGAATTAAACAGACCATTCATTTACCTCGATATGAGGAAATTTGAAGAGAAAAGGAGTATTAACTATAAGGAGTTCTTAATAGAGGTTGAAAGAGAGATAAATAAGTTATCATCGAAATTCTCCCAACTTATAGAGTTCCTTAAGAGAATAGAAGGAGTAAGTATTATGGGTAATCAGATAAGATTTAGATGGCAGGGAAATAAGAGACTTTCGTTTACAAATTTACTTGAAGCATTAAACGATTTCAATAAGGATTTAATATTCGTAATAGATGAAGCCCAAGAACTCATAAAGCTAAGGGGAATAGATCTATTACCACCTTTAGCTTATGCATTCGATAATTTAAAAATCAAAATCATATTAAGTGGTTCAGAGATGGGACTACTATATCGTTTCTTAAGAATTGAAGATCCCAGTTCTCCCCTCTTTGGGAGAGCTTTCTTAAAGATAGAGTTAAAACCATTTAGTAGAGAAGAGGCTATAGAATTCTTAAAGAGAGGTTTCTCACAAATTAACGTAAATTTCACGGAATATGATAAAGTTTACGAAGAGATAGGAGGAATTCCAGGATGGTTAACATATTTCGGCTATACATATTCTCACATCAGAGATTTAAGGAAAAGTCTAGATGAGACCTTCAGTTTTGCTAAACGCTTAATAATACATGAATTTGAGAACTTTTTAGCAGATAAGGGTGAGGCTAGAAAAAGGTACTTAAATATCATGAGAACTATAAGCGTGAGCTGTTCATCCTGGAGTAAAATTAAGCGGGAATTGGAAGCAATGGAGGGAATTACTATAAGTGATTCTGTAATATATAATTACTTAAAACACTTACTCGATTCCTCATGGATAGTTAAAAACGATGACGTTTATTGCCCGTCAGAGCCGTTAATAAGAAAAACTTTCGAAACATTGAATTTTTGAATTTATTTCTGAAATTATTAATTTAACATTTAAAGAGAGTACTCATAAACTTTTTCATAAAGGAGGACATAATGCATCAGCTTACTTAATAGCATTAAGGAGATTAGAAATAATTAATTAAAAATAATAAATATTTATGTAAAAAATTAGAACATATACAATTTAAAGCAAGTTTTTCTAATCAGCTGAAATTTTTAAAACTTACAACGCGTATAAAATCTTAAAAAATAAGTAAAAGGACTATGCTCGTAAATTGTTTATAAACTGCTCATATTTTCGTAGTATGTACTTTAATTAAATTAAATATATCACACATTTAATCTTATACTTTTCACAATATATAAAAATATATTGAAATACTTTTCACAATATTGTTTCTGTTAAAAATCAGTTTTTAGATAGTATATTTTACTCACTCAATTAAGTATATATTATTGTTGTTGATATACCCTACTTATAATCATTAAAAAGTGTTAATAGATAAATAATACTTTCTATACTATACAAGTTAGTTAAGAATCTCAGTAATACTGATTAAATTAATTATAGAGTCAAAAATATCAAGCAATCTATAATTGACAATTATCCTTATAAGTTAGAACTTTAAATTATATATAAAATATGTTGTCCATAGTAATTCCCGCTTACAATGAGGAAAAGAGGATTGGAAAAACAGTTCAAAAAATTTCCTCTTGGATATCTCCTGCTGAAATATTAATAATTTTCGATGGCAATGACAGAACTCCAGATGTTGTAAAGAACTTTCCAGTTAAACTTTATGTAAGTAACGTTAGATTAGGTAAGGGAGGAGCACTAAAAAGAGGTATACATTATTCCTCTTTCAAGAAAGTTTTATTAGTTGATGCAGATTTACCGGTTACTAAAGATGATATAGATAAGGTATTAAAGACAGACGCTGACCTAGTAGTTACTAAAAGGAAAATTATAGGAATGCCCTGGAAGAGGAGATTTTTACATAAGGCTTTTATAATACTAACGAAGATCTTCTTTCCATCACTTGTTAAGTTTAGTGATTTCCAATCGGGAGTTAAGTTAATTGATAAGGAGAAGGCTTTGAGCATAAGTGATGAGCTAATAATAAACGATTTCTTATTCGATGTTAATCTAATTTACGCATTTAAGAGAAGGGGGTATAAAATAAAGGAAGTAGAAATAAGTTATATTCACGATGAGAATGATAGTAAAATATCGAAGAAGTTAATTAAAGTAATAATTCTAATGTTTCTCTCACTGATTAAGTTAAGGGTATATTATTCACCTTTTAGGAGTATTTTAAACACTAAGATTTTCCTAAGTGTTCAGAACTATATACTAAACAAGCTTAGATAATTTATAAGTGAAAATTTGGAAATGTAGTAGTTAAAATAAATAAGTGAGCTTATAGATGCATAAATAATCTTATACTCTGCGAGTGTACTGACCTCCTTATATAAAACATATTAGTCAGATCTGAGTAATACAGATCTGACTGGGGTGTAGGCCGT
>Ga0081529_120000_pt1 | contig 22373 bp, 24 predicted proteins | sample EchGeymetagenome_FD_71012 | JGI IMG/M metagenome (GOLD analysis project Ga0081529, IMG submission 71012) | Ferrous microbial mat and aquatic microbial communities from Echinus Geyser, Yellowstone National Park, USA - transect B T=78-80 C v2... ...
TGTGAGGGGGAGGATGGGTTCGATGAGGCTCCCTATGTCCTTGAAGGAAGTGGTTCAACTATCGCTCCCGTAGACGGCATGGGGAGGGAAATAAGGGGAATGAGGACGAGAGGTTGAATACAAATTCATGAAACCTCAATGAAAGTCCGACCCCTAACTATTCCTCTAGTCATAATCCCTCAGATAGTTTAAGAGCCTTTAGAGACGCCTCCTTTATACTCCTGAAAGCTAGTCTTCCGTAAGGCAGTAGTTCGATCTTAACTCCAGATAATTTAGACGCTTCGCTTAAAACACTAAAGTGGTGTTTGGGCAAAACTGCTATTATATGTTGGTGGTAGGACTCTAATACTTTTAATGCAGTAGTCAACAGTCGAACGAATTCTTCCCTCTCCTCTCTAGTCATCTTCGAAGGAGGGTAATCATAATCACTAAATGGGTAACAGTCTTCAAATTCCCTGGGTACTAAAAGCATGGGTTCCGAAACACTGTACAACTGTACTTTGTCCTTGACTATACTCTCAGCTATCATATGTGTAGGGGAATTATGGTAAGGTTTTTTCTCAGTACATGGTAGGAGTAAAGCTACTCTCTTTTTCGACCTCCACTTTGCGAACAAGTAGTTATGCCATTCTATGACAGAAGGGTGTTTAAAAGGGTCAATGCCGTCCTCCTTAACTACTCTCCCGCGATAGGTTATCGGCGGACAGATCACATTCTAGTCATTGTACAAATAAGGTTAAAAAATGATAGTCTAGGTAGAGAACATCTGGATCTCGTCAAAACTAGCACTCTCTAGAAGTATCCCGGAGTGGAACTTCGCCAATAAATACCTCATAAACTCCAATGAGTCGTAAGGTATTATAAACTCCTCTCCTCCCCTAACGAAAATCCTTATGGTCTTCTTTACGTGATCCACAAAGAGAACGAAATCTCTCCAGTCCAATTTGCTGACTAACTCCCTTAGCTTCATTGTACCTAGTAACAACGTTCCATAATTATCCACTAATTCCGATAGGGTGAACCCTTCTACGTCGTAAACTATCATAGGTTTTGCAAAACGTAACTCTGCATTTTCAGGGATATCCTTGTCCTTTTTAACTTCCTTAATTCTCTTACCGTCGTAAAGGAATTTCTTATCTGGAGTGATGAACAGTATTGTGACCATAGGATAACATTTTAAAAATATGAAATTTAAGCATTACTCATGAAAAATAGTGAATATAGATTATCTATATATTCTATTTTACTATATAATATCTATATAGTTATATATAGTATATATAATGAAGTGCGTAATAATTATCGCTTAAATACAAAAAGTATGATTAGAAGTGATATATTTTCACATATACTATTCATTTATGAAGGGTAAGAAATTATTTCTGTTTAATTTGTTACTGCATTTTAAAACGCTTTGATTTTTATTCTCACATTTATCGTTTGATTTGCAACTAGATTTACTTAATTATGTTGAATCAACTTTAATTGTAATGAGCCTAAAATCATTCTATGAAGATATTAGAACCGTTGAGAGTGCGTGATGTCACCTTAAACAACAGAGTAGTAATGGCTCCTATGATAACAAATCTGGCTACACCAGAAGGTTATCCCAGTGAAGAAATGATCGCTTATTTTGTGAGGAGGAGAAGCGTAGGTCTAATGATTACAGAGTACACTTACGTTAACAAGATGGACGCTAGAGGTTCTCCTAATCAATTAGGTTTATATCATGACGAACTTATCCCAAAGTTCGCAAGGCTGACAGAGGCAGTGCATAATGTTGGCTCCAAGATATTCGTCCAATTAGTTCATGTAGGAAGAAAAACGAGGAGGAACTTAATATGGGGGAATGAAGTTATAGCACCTTCAGATATTCCTTTGATAGAGCCCGTTAAGGTGATGACAAAGGACGATATAAATAGGGTTATAGATGACTTCGTTAAAGCTTCAGAGAGGGCCGAGAAAAGTGGGTTTGACGGTATTGAATTGCATGGAGCTCACGGTTATTTGATAGCACAATTCCTCTCCCCAGCAACAAACAAGAGAGACGACGAGTATAGGGACGGTGTTCTCTTTCTAGAGGAAATTCTTACCGAGATTAGAAGGGTAGTCAGCATTCCGGTAGGGTTAAGAATATCTGCTACAGAATTCGACCCTTTAGGACTGACTCCAGATCTTGTAGGCAAGGTTATAAGCAGGGTCAAAGACAAGTTAGATTATGTTCATATATCGGCTGGGAGGGATGGACCACTTGGCGGGTCTTCAAGCTTTTACTATAAGAGACCGAGCTACTTAGAGGAAGCTAGGATAATAAGAGATTACGTTAAGGACTTACCCTTATTCCTCGTAGGATCTGTTACGACTGTTGAAGAAGCAGACAAGGTATTGGAAATAGCCGACGCTGTGGTCCTAGGGAGACAGATCCTCGCAGACCCAGATTGGGTGGTAAAGGTAAAAGAGGGGAAGCCCATTAGGTATTGTATAAGATGTAATCAACTGTGCAGGTTACTTTCTACAAGAGAGGTTCGTTGTGATGTAAACCCAGAATTAGGTTGGGAAATTTTACCTCCTATGGAGAAAGGAGAAGGACTTGTGAGGGTAGTAGGCGGGGGGTTATCAGGACTTGAGGCTTCAAGAGTTTTGTCCCTGAGAGGTTTCCAGGTCGAGCTTTATGAAATAAGCGATAAACTGGGTGGGGAGGTGAACGAGTATAGAGACCCTTATAAAAAGATGGAGTTCGGTAGAATTCTTCATTATTACGAAAGGGAATTGAAAAGACTAGGAGTCAAGGTTAGGTTATCTTCTACTACAGAGGATGCAGATTTGGTCATGATTCCCACTGAGTCGCAACCGAAGTTTACGCAATATAAAGGAGTCAGGATTCTTGTCGACTCCAACGTGTACGCTTATCAAGACTATGTATTCGAATGGGTCAAGTATAACGAGGTATACGTAACTGATAATATATTTAAGGGTCTAGACAGAAATAGAGCCTACTTACTTAGAGAGAAATACAAGGAATTAGGAGTTAGGTTTGAGAAACCTGACAAAGTAGAAGTAATAATTAGGGATATAAGAAGAGAACAGCCTTCAATAGGTAAAGCTATATCAAAAGGGTATTGGAGTGCGAGGTCGTTTAAGAAATAGGGGGAAGACATAGTAAGTTATCTGAGTACCTTTCCACCATCAGGCTAATCGTTCCCAGACACGCATTTTTGTAAAAATTTCTTTTTCTTTACATTCACATCTCACTAAGTCGAACATTCGTACTGCATATTAGAACCCTTAACCAGATCATGAGTCCAACGTTTAATACTTTTGATTTCAGCCTTGCAAGATATAATTATGAAGGGAAGAAAATTCGTACTATATTTAGTCCCCGCAGTAGTATTTCTTACTTCTTTGTATCTATCAATATTCAGTGTAACTATCCCAATAGCACAGACGTCTTCTCAAATAACAGTGTATAGAGTTACTGGGACTGCTGATCTCTCTAACCCCGGAACTGCGAGCTACTGGAACCAAATACCTTGGGAAAACATATCATTAACGGCTAATATTCCTAATGCTCCTACGTCAGGCTTTACACATTATATTTTAGTGAAGTCCGCATGGAATGGTACGTGGATTTTCGTGCTCGTTAAGTGGTATGCCCCAGAGCCTGCATTCGGTGCGTGGTCTGCATCTTTGGCCGGTGTATATCCATACGCTTCAGGCCCTGGCGTTAATGATATAATAGAATTGACACCTGGAACAAAATATGCCTTAGAGTCCAATTACACGAATTATGTTTCAATTATTAACGGAAAAGAGGAGACTGGAAGAATTGTGTTTAACCTTTCTGGGGTACTTTTACCAGCCCCTAATGGCACACAGATCTCAGTATTATCAAATGGGACTATACTATACTATGGCTCCCTTAGAGGTATAGAGGATTTATTATATACTTATGGCATGTTTTATGGATATTATACAAATTCTTCATGTTATTACCCTGATAGAGTTGCCATGATGTGGTATTTGGGGAATAACGTTCCGACTAAGGATGGTATGAACTTAGGAGGAGAGCAACCAGGAGAGGTTTTCGACGGGTTCACATTTAAGAATGCTGGCGGGTCATTAGTACAACAAGGTGGAGCTGCAAATATATGGATGTGGGTATCTGGCGCCACATGGAATAATTCTACTTATGATCCGGCTTTTAAGGCTAACATATGGGAGAATTTAACGTTTCTTAATGGTACTGGAATTCCTTACACTGATCAAGGGGATCACGGATTTGCTGTACCATTATATACTAACAATACAAACTTATATGAAGTAGATACTGGCGGAATCTGGTATACTCCGGTCACAAGCAATAGTGCAGAGGTAAACGGTTCCCTATTCTTCATCTGGACCGGTGCTAAATACCAAAGCGGCTACTGGTGTGTGGAGTTCGCAAGACCTATGGCCGTACCCAGCGGATATATGCCTTGGATGGTTAATATTACAACAGATAAAACTTATTATGTAGCGTTTGCGGTATGGCAGGGTAAGTTAGGAGAGACACTATTCGATAAGTCGATAACTCCCAGCTTCCTGCAACTAACGTTAGTGAACTCACCACCTACCTCAACAACTTCCAGTGCAGCGCCGAGTCTGCTATCTTCCCCATCAGCAATAGTCACAATAGTAGGTACGATAATCGCAGTACTTGCGGTTATAGTCATTTACGTGGTGTTTAGGAAATGATAGATAATAAACTCAAGTCCAACGTTTATTTATACCTTTTTTTACTTGGTATAATTTTTCTTTCAATGTATCAATTCATTACTCCGATTTCTTACTTACCCATCACAATCCCATTCGAGGAGTTTATGTTTAAACTGGGTCTATTGGGCATTTATCTTTCCACTATTTCGTTAGGAATACTCACTTTATTATCGAAAGAAAAGCTAGCTCAAGCAATAGGTCTGGTCTTGGTTCTCTCCCTTTTCTTGTCATTAATCCCTAACTACAACGTATCCCTATGGTGGGATTTCTTAGAAATCTTCGTCTTCGTCGGTGGTTCAGCACTGGGTATCGAGTACCTCTACAGAAGTAAGAGGTGGCTATTAATCCCTGTCCTAGCTGTAGTTGAGTTCGGTGAGATAGAAGGGATAAGTGAAGACTTTTTCCACACCTTTATTGATACCAGCTTCTTAACGTTACTAGCACTCTTAGTGATCTCTGGTTTTTCATTGCTCTTTTATAAATGGAGACCTAAACGCCTACTGATATCTCTGGCGGTAGGAGTACCAGGGTTGTTGCTATATTTGCCTCTTTACTTCTTAGTCCTTAAAAACAGGTTTATGGAGATTATTTTCGCTATGGTATTCCCAGCTGTTTATGGAATAAGCCTAAACAACCCCGATAACATTCCTGCAATGGTATTGCTCTATGCCCTAGCGATGTTCTTGTCTTTAGCTCAAGGATATTACGTGGATCTGTATACTGGCTTAGGTTTTTACATGATAGTTACCACGGTCTTTCTAGGGATTACTGGGTTCCATCTATTATTGTATATGGTGTTCCCGTTGATCGGCTTCTACTTTATGAATGTTAAGGGTGAAATTAGTCCAACGATTAAAGATTATATCGTGTCGATAAGAAGATATAATTTAAAGAGGTGAAGTAACATTCCCCTTAAATTCAGGCTCGGAAAGGAAGTTAAAGGCGGGCTTTCCTATGCTGACTATTTGTATCTCAAGAAAATAGCACGAGCTTTCAGGATACACAAATTCGATGAGAAGGAATTCGCCAAAAAGGGAGAAGATTATCTCTTTAACTTCATAAACAAAAATGTAGGGCCCGTTGACGAGAAAAGAAGGAGATTTTTACAAGGGATTTTAATTGGGGTTTCTGCTGCGGTAGTTGCCGGAATAATTCCAGGGCTAAGAGTCCTGGTTCCACCCGTTCAGTCTGTCTCAGGATTTCCCAAAACACTAATAGTTGACTCTTCAGGAAATCCGATAAAGGCATCATCAATACCCGTTAATAGTCCAACAATAATGCTCTTCTCATATCCTCTCCAGAACGAGATAAACTTCCTTTTAAACTTGGGGGATAAGAATGGTAATCCAGTTGAAGTTCCACCAACTACAGTTTTAGTACCTCAAACCGGGGATAAATACCAGTTCCCAGGTGGGGTAGGTCCTAATAAGTCGATTGTAGCATATAGTGCGATTTGCCAGCATTTAGGCTGTGAGCCTCCATATATACATTTCTATCCTCCTAAATACGTTAACATATCTCAAGTAACTGCACCGGAGCCTAATACTTTAACAGTTGAGGCAGTTCAAGCTGCACAGAAGGAGAATTTACCTGCAATTATTCACTGCGATTGTCACGGCTCTACTTTTGATCCATACCACGGTGCTGCTGTACTAACTGGCCCAACTGTGAGACCCCTGCCAGCTGTAATTTTGGAATGGGATAGTTCAACAGACTATTTGTACGCCGTAGGTTACGTTGGTGTGCCTGTATATCCTGCAGGAAGTAATGGAGTTCCGTCTAATGATCCCTCAACTGATCTTGATGAGTCACAATTCGGTTCTTCAGTAGGTGATAAGACTAGTATAAGTGAATCTAATCCGTTCTCATGAGGTGAGGGTTTGTGTTCGAACGTGTGAGAAATTGGTTTAAAGAAAGAATAAATATGGATGATCTCCCTTTTTTTAGAACTCCAGACTATATGTATCACGTAGGGGACTGGTTAGGAGCTCTCGTAGCGGGAGCGTTTTTCTACACTGTAATCTCAGGATTAATACTTTTACTCTATTACAACCCTGAAGCCGGTTATCAAGCAACTCAAACAGTTATCAACCAAGTACCTTATGGTTCAGTTGTTCTTTACAGTCATTTGTACGGAGCTTATGCCATGATTATACTAGCTTATGTTCACATGTTCAGAAATTACTTCGTTGGAGCTTATAAGAAGCCTAGAGAGTTGGTTTGGATTTTAGGAGTATTGATGTTAGCTTTAACGTTGGGGACATCCTTCCTAGGTTATAGCCTTATAGGTGATGTACTAGCTACCAGTGCAGTAGATGTTGGAGCAGGTATTCTCTCTGGAATCGGCTTAGGCTCACTTGTTCCTATATTCTTCGGGAACTATTCCGCTGGTGATTATAGCAGAGTCTTAGCACTCCACATAATCCTAGTTGCATTAATCGGTCTACTCTTTGTAGTTCACTTCTTCCTAGCAGATATTCAATACGGAATGATGCCGTCAAGAAAAGTAAAAGACAAAGCTCCAGCTGTGTACCCAAAGGCTCAATGGTCAAAGTTTAACCCGTGGTGGCCCAGAAACTTCATATATATGATGTCGTTAATATTTATGACTTGGGGATTTATACTAATTATACCGGACTTACTGGTTTACGTAAACGGATTACCACAGATAGCAAATCCCTTCCTAAATCCTAAGCCTGCTCCACCGCCTAACAGTCCAGCAGCTGCTTCAGTGACCACTTATCCACCATGGTTCTTCCTATTTTTGTACAAGATAGCGGACTTCCCGGCTTCGTTAACAATAGACATAGTAATAGGAGTGTTTATTCCATTGATATACTTGCTAATAGTTCCCTTTATAGATAGAAGCGATGAATTACATCCGCTTAAGAGAAAGTTATTTACTTGGATAGGTGTGGTAATGATGGTATTTCTGATACAGACTAGCCTATGGGGGGACTTAGCTCCCGGAGTGCCGGTAACGTGGAACGAGGTATTCGAAGCTTACCTACCACCAGCTGTTATCAGTGCCGTTGGGATATTACTAATTCCATCTAATCCGAGGTTGAACTCTAAGGCACTGGCTAATCCTTTCACAATGCTAGGGTTCGTGGCGATTACATTACTCTTCGTGGGTTCAATCTTTGAAGTTATGTCCTCACCAAGTGTAGCGGACGTAATACTGGTGGGACTATTTGGCTCCCTGTTCGTGACATTAGGAAAGATGTTAAGCCCCTACGTAGCAAGGACTGAGAGCGGGTCGGTAGAGAAGGCGTCATTATCTGCTGATGAATCTAGATTAGCCGTGAAAAAGAACTTGGCCCAAGTAATAATGTTGATCCTCTTGGTAATCGCAATAATTATAGCTGCGGATATGTGGAGTATACCGGCTACTGGCTATTACTCTAACTTATTTGGCGTGGATCTAGGATTGCTATTCTTAATAGCGGGTGAGGAGTTCTCGCTGTACCATTACGTAGTTTATAAAAAGCCCGTAGAACCGGAGGAGTGAGAAAAATGATTAACGTAGGTTTTTATTATAAAGTTAAAAGCGGTCACGAGAAAGAGTTCGAAGAGACGTTTAAGCATGTTAATGAGTACTTGAAGTCATTCCAAGGTTTCAAAGGTGCTAGGCTTTACAAGAGTGTTGATAATCCTTCCGAATATCTGATATACAGTGAATGGGATAGTCTCGAGGCCTTTAGAAAATTCATAGATAGTCAAGCTTATAGAGAGACTGTAAATTACGGAAAGAGTATAATTGAAGGTAGGCCTCATCACAAGATCTTCCAAGAAGTAAATAGCTAATTTTTAAAACATTTTTTCAAAAGTAATTTATCTTATGACTCAAGTTATACACTAGCATTTTAATACCTTTAGTTTAAAACTTCTTTTTACTTAATTCAATTTAAATTGTGAGTTTGTGGATAATTTGAAATTGTTTTTAATAATAATAATGATAAACTCTTTAGAGTTCTTTTGCTATCTAGTTGAAAGATTTTCAATCTTCTAACTAAAAGATTTTACGAAAGTTGAAGTTATAAAAAAAGTTTACCTTGAGATAATAATTAAATCTGTGATCTCATTATTTCTTTTGGCTACCAGACTGACCTGATTGGCCTGATTGACCTTGTGCCTTCTTCTCTTTCTTAGCCATACGGGTCTATTATATTTCTTAGTAGACAAGTTATTAAGCTAATCTACCGTTAAACTTGGTAAATGTTTACGCAAAGAATAACATAAATTATAAGATATTGATGTAAATTCTATTCATTAAGAATTAAACATTTGATGAAATATATCCGTTCAATAAATGTAAAATGTTTTCATATCCCTTAAAATTCGAGGTAGGTGTTACCGAATCATCCCTAGCATCTACCTTGTTCTCTATATAAAGAAACAATTTTGCAAAATCTATATTTATTTTTTTGATTAGTAGTATTTAGAACCTATCTTTATTAGTCTAATGTTACTGTACATGTGTTAAATAATTTTTAATGAGAATTTTTAAAAACACACATTAGATAGAAAAGATATATGTACGAATGCTGTGACACGACATTTGAAACCTTAAATGAGTTTAAGAAACACATTAAGAGCAGGAGGACACATAGTTTAACTAAGTCGAATGTTATAGACATTAACCTTCCAAGAAGTATTGTTTACTCCATGATTTCAAATAGGGATTTCTTCATGCGAATGTTAAACCTTGCTAGTCTAGATAATAATGATAAGTTTCTCTTACCAATACCTACTAAAAAGGACGTCTTAGGGAGCACCTTAAAAAGATCTCTAGCTGTGAGAGTTGAAGGACCAAAGTCGGATAAAGGTCTTCCTACTTACGTAATTTATGCAGGTAACTTAATTTATAAAATAAGTTTTAAAGTCGATTCTATAGGTGAGAGTAAGACTAGAGTCTCCCTAATTTCAACCTTTGAAGCAGACATTGGTAGGCTAGGTACTTTATTGCCTAGTGTAATAATTAAGAAATTGGGCATTTTGCCATCACCTGGTAAAATACTCGAAGAGTTTGAAAGAGAAATTAGGATCTTGGATTTACGTGGTTATGGAGTCCCATCAAGTAAGTAGTTACTATAGATTTACTGAAAATGTGAATTTGTGGTGTTTATCATATCGACTAAAACGAAAAGCTAAGGACTAAGAAAGCCGATAAACTATGATAAGATCCCCTTTGGGATTTAATAAAAAAGTTCAGTAATTAATTTTAGTCCTCGTTACGGTCACAATCATATGAAAAAATTACTGGTTATTTTTATTACCTCAGCGTCCTTTTTCCTCAGCTATTTCTCGAGAATTGCGTGGAGCATCGTCTCAGTGTACTCTTCATTAAAGCCTACACCAGTAGAGGATAGTTTAATCTTCTCCCTATTTTTTCTTGGCTACGTAATAGTACAAGTTCCAGCAGGGGTTGCAAGTAACAGATATCCAAGGACTGTTGCCTTAGCTTCTCTAGTAGGACTGAAGTGCTGCCTCTCTATTGTCGGGAGTATCTACTAATATATCTGAAGAGTATGTAGCTAGTATTCTCATGGGATTAAGTGCTGGTTGGATATATCCTACGACGATTAAAGTACTGTCAGCGTCCTTTTCAAGAGGAGAACTACCCGTTGTTATAGGATATTACAGTCTGGCGTGGCCTCTTTCTATTGTGTTGTCAGGGCTTATCCTACCTTTCATTAGCATAAATATCGGATGGAGGTTTGCTTACTACTTGATCGCATTGGTCTCGTTTTTAATAGCACTGTCCTATTTACCTTTGGACGTAAAAGTTGAGTTTAAGAATAATGGTGGTATACTCACAGTTGTCAGAAACAGAGATGCAATTACAGTAAGTTTTTCCGGCTTTCTCTTCTTCTTGTCGTATTGGATAATAACGTTGTATGCGTATAAGTATTTTCTCGACATAGGGTTGAATGCATATATCGCTGGTTTCGTCTATTCATTGTTAGCCTTTGCTGGAATTCCATCCACAGTGATAGCTGGTTACATAATAAGGAATATAGGAGTTAAGAGTACACTTACTATATTCGAGTGTATTTACGGAATGTTGACTATATCCTTAGCCTACTTCATATCGGTGATTCAAGTGATGATGATCGCGACTTTGATGGGGTTTGTCAGATTTGTGATCACTCCTGCCAATTCTAGTGCAGTATCGTTAATAGACAATAAGAACGCGGGAAGCATATCAGGTTTCGCTAACTTTTTCTGGCAAAGTAGTGGGATAGTAGCACCTATAATAGCTTCAATAGTAATTTCAGCTCTTGGATTTCATCTGCTATGGGTAATTTGCGGTATAATAATTCTTATCTCAGCTATCTCATATCACATTCTACTAAGAATATAGTGGAAGGCAGAATTTGAAAACTTAAAATCTCTTTCGAATTGGCAAATCAAGCTGATGAAATTTATTTTATATAAAAATATAGTTAGAAAATTTTCAAAGTTATTATTGGATCTTGTAAATAATAGTATAAGAAATGTTATGGATAGTGGAATTTCCAAACAAGTGAGGTTAAAAGGTTTATATAAGGTGATATAGCCAATGTAAACTGGAGATGTTATCGTATTAATATAGATGGAGTTTATAAATAACGGTATTAAATCAACGAGTATTTTCTCTTCTTTTTATTATTAAAAAAGTTATTCTTATAGAATATATATAGAATAGAACTATAACTATAGAAAGTGTTAATTCTAAGTATTTAAAAAAGGTAATAGAGGTCAATTGATATAAAAGAAAATCAGAAAATGAGGAGATAGCTAAAGGAAAAACATAAGCCCATACAGCCAGGTTAGGTTTCAAATTTCTTCTAGATATTGCTACTATTAACCCTACTGTTAAATTCCAAAGTTCAAATCCGAACAGAATAATACCAAGTGTAATAGATACTTTTTCAGGGAAATATAAGAAGTCTAGGAAATTATAAGAAGGGAAAGTAAGAATATTTATTGCTAAGATACTTGATGCACCCACTGGGATCATTACCACAGAAGGATATCCTTTAAATGTTAAGTGAGAAAGTAGTGCAATTGAACCTAAAAACATAAATTGAAAGAATGTTATTCCAACACTTATTAACATGATGAAATAAACCACCCTAGTCCACAATGAGGATATGTAAGGAAGATAAGGTGGGAGAAGAGGTGCACTGAGTATAACATTAGCAGAGAGAGCTATAGAAGGAACTATAATGGAGTAGTTCAAGTCTTCTTGCCTTAAGGTCTGAGTAAATAATTTATACCCAGTGAATACGTTCACTGCGAAGACTTCTGAGTAACCTATAAAATATAGGATTAGCAAGGCATAAGCCGTGTTCGCGTTAACTCCTATGTAGACCGTAAAAAAGAAACCGATGATGAAAAGGATTACTCCTAGAAATGCTGAAAATGCTATGCGTGTAAGGTTTTTCAGGTCTTCTTGTACAGATTGTCTATTCTCAATATAACCCTTAACCCACAATATTAGGATCGATAAAAAGACAAAAATAGCAAGAAAGTATATCACTTTCCCTATTTCGAAAAGTAGCACGTTATTAAATAATATTGAGTTCATCCATGAGATAAGAGATAAGGCGAAAGTCCCTATCACTAACGGAAACCATTCTGAGCTCACGCGCATAAGATAGTGGTCGTTATTAGATTATTAGATTTTACGTAATTATAAATTAGGCAATAAAGTTAATAGTTTGAAATCCAATTGTTCGGCTTGAAATTTTCCTCTTGTAAATAATTTATTATTATAAAATAAAATTAACTTTTACTTATTAGTTAAATTTTGAACGTTAAAGTTGCTGTTGACAACAGTTTCAGATAAACCGTGAATTTTATGTCATTTGATATTAGCTTTAGAAATTTTATAGCGAAAGGGAAAATATCTAATTTTGTAGAAAATTAAAATTTCTAATCATAAAAATTTTCCTGAGCAACAAAAAATTGTTATTGGTTTACTCTTGTTAAGAATTATAATCGTTCTAAATCTACAATAATGCAAATTATACAATCCCCAACTAATTAGTAAAGATATATACTAATCCGATCTGCTGTTTATTTCTGAAAACCAGTTCACAGTAGATCAATTGCTCCCTAATGAGAGCACTAAAATAGATTTAATAGCTTATTCGTCTCTTAGCACTTCACAAATAGTTCCCCTGCTCCTAACAGCTCAGTTTAATACTCCTAAAGGTATAATTTCTTATTCTCAAAATTTCTCCTTAGTTTTGACTGCTCTCATAAAAATCGATGTTCTTAATCCAAGCGTAATATATGATAAAGGTAGTTTGGTATTTGAAGCTTCACTGCTTAACACAAGTAATACTCAGGCTAATAATCTTATTTTATACTATCCAAGGGGGTTATTCTTTCCGTAGGAATTTATCTCAAAATATTCTATTTCTATGTCATAGTTTTTGGCATCTTCAATGATTTTACCGTCTACGTTAGGAATTATTGAATTATTTTGTCCGCTCTGGTCTAATAATAGTAGAAATACTATCCTTATTCTTTCTTTATTAATCTTATTATAATCTATTACTTCATTCACTATATCTGCTATCTTTTTTTCCTCTTGTACTATGTATAGCAGGATTTTATTATTATCTGCTAACTCGATGATATAATCAAACTCCACTTTACCTATTTTACTTTTTCTTCTTGTGGCTACTATATCAGGATGATCACTTATTTTTTCAAGGAGTAGTAATAGATATTTTTGTATTAACCATTCCTTAACTATTTCCTGATCAGCAGCTAGTGGCTTAGAACATTTTTCACAATAAATGTAATTATGAGGATTTTTATGTCCGCAGAATTTACATTTTTTATTACGATAAGTATATTTCAGCTTATTTTTTATAGATTTTAATTCTTTATCTAATCTAAGTGGTTTTTCTTCCATTTTTATCACCTAGTTAACCAATCTGTGACGTTTCTATATGTTAACATAGCATATAGTGTCATGGGATATATTACGAATAATCCGATTAAACCTAGAATTACAACGTCGATGAATTTTATTCTTAATTTTTTAATTTCTTCTTTATCTAACTTCATTAATTCTATTGCAAGGGCAAAAGTAAGACCTAACCCTATTAAAAAAATTATTAATGATAGTAAAAAGACAGGGATATTTAGTCCAGTACTTAGCAGAATGCTTTCATCTAATATGTTTACTACTTGCACATTAAGGAATAATGTTTGAATTAGGGCTGCTGTAAAAGATACTGGCGATAACAAGTAAGTTATCTCTTGAAATCTATATCTTCTTGGAGCTTTAAAAAACAATCCAGTTTTTATGTCTTTGATAAGATACAAATAACCACTTCTAGCCCATCTCAGTTGCTGGGTAATAAACTTATACAAAGTAGGCTCTGCGGCAGATCTAGCAATTGCAGTAGATTGATATACTGTTTTGTAACCTTGTTCATTAGCAAAATATGTTAACGCTCTATCATCTGCTAATATTATTTTACTATTTCCCCACGATTCTAATAGTAAGTTTTTTATATTTTTGATAAGAAAGTCTCTTCTATACGCAGCAATCTTTCCGTCTATTACAACCAAGAATCCATTCAACATTTTGCATACTACATCCCTTGCTAGTTCTATTATTTGTCCCATCACGTAGGACACTCTACTGCCAGTGTTAAATAATAGTGGATGTCCTTGTACACCAACCACTTTAGGACCAGCAAATGGTTTTATAATTTCATTAATTGTATTAGGTTCCATAATGGTGTCACTATCTAATTGGACTATTATATCTCCAGTAGCTACTAGCCATCCTAATGCTAGAGCAGTTCTTTTTCCTAATTTTTTACCGTGAGAAATGAAAGATATTCTGATACTTGGGTACTCTTGTTGCAGTTTTTTAATTAATTGTTCCTCTTCTTTTCTACCATCATCACAAACTATTATAATTTCGTCTGGCTTATTATAGATTGCACTTCTTATTGCCTTTTCTAGTATAGATAACTCTTCTTTGTACTCTGGAATTACTACACTGACCTTAACTTGATCCCTACTTAATCCTTCTTTGTAAGGTTTGTATCTTTTAGCTAGAAATCCTCTTGTTGAATATGCTACAATAAGAAATAATATTAAATGAAACGGCCAATATATAAATTCATGAGTAAATAGCATATAAACTAGCTCCAATAACTCAAATAACATTATTGTGCTAACACTAACCGAAATGGATATAAAAATCTTTTTCCTTCATCCTACCTAAAAATAGAAAAACCATCTTTCCAATTCTCTTAGTTATCTTGCTAAATATCTAACTAGTTCCCTACTCCTAATACTTTAAACCAGGAAATTACATTAATCTTATAACTTTATTTTAATTATATATATTATACACTATGTTTATTGAACTGACTTAGGCTAATTAGTTATTCTAATTATTAGTAATTTAAGGAAATTATTAATAGTAGATTAATTTAATCAGTCTAAATAGGTTAATGTAAGCTGAACAAATCCATGTATTATTAGCATATTTTTATTCTTAAATATCGAATTTAACACATTCAATAATATCATTCGTAAACAAAAGCTTTATTTGTAATTACTTTTATTTTTTCTCCTGACAAATAGTATTAGCTATGAAGCTTTATATATAATTACTTTTAATTGTCTTTTTGAGAAGAAATAGTATGAGCTTTGAAAGATATATTGACATTCTTAGAATAATATTAGTTACTCTTGTTACTTTAACAGTTCTAAATCTTAGTATTATAAATTCACATTCTTCTGATAGCGGGACGATCCCTTCGGTTTCATCAATTTTCCTTTCATCGTGGGCAGTCCCTCCGAATACTCAAGGTTGTGGAATAATAAATATAAGAATATTCTTTACGGCTCCATCATTTGAGGCAGAACCCTTTGCCCTTAAGTTAGTTATTTCTTTACCTAAAGGAGTATATAATTCGAGCGGTGGTTCTTATATAATTAATTATTTCCCTATAGCTTATCAAAATTACATATCATATAATTTTACCGTTACAATAAGTAGTAGTTTTCACTTAGGTTCTAAACTTAATTTTCAAGGCACTCTAACCTGGTTCTTATCCTTGTCTAATGGTTCTATACTACAGCAAGTTACGCCAATAAAATTCAGCTTACCCTATTTAGGTGAAATAGGAGTTAAAGTTATCTCTAATACCTCTTTTATTCATATAGGCTTAAATGATGTTACTATAACCATAGTGAACGAGGGTAAAAGTCCAATGAAAAACGTACACTTATATGCAGATGGACAAACTATTTATATACCTATCATTCAATCAGATTACACATTAAACTTACCTATCTTAATTTTACCTGATAATCAATTCCAATATAAGTTACCAATATTCTTAACTTATTATACCCCATACAATACATTAGAACACTACAATACAACATTAAATTTTATAATATTATACAACACGTCGAGCCCACTATTAAAGTATTATAACTTATTGTCATCTAATCCGAATTATCTGGAACCTGGTCCTAATTATCTAATTTTATATCTTAATAATTCCTTAGGAATACCATTTAACTCATCATGGCTATTAATAAGCAAAGACAATAATGTAATAAATTCATTTTTTATACAAAATTGGAGCACAAGTAGATTGATTAAGATTTTCTTACCTATAAATATAACTAATTCTACCACTAATTTAGTAAGACTAAATCTTATCTTACTAACTAATAATCAAACTACTTATAATCTTAGTAGTTTTAGTATTCCAGTACTAAACACACCTAGATTATCATTTAATATAATATCTAAAAATAACATAACTTACTTAGAGATAATAAACAATTTAAACATTACTATAAATAACGTTAACGTTACATTTAAAGATCTATATAACAATCTAGAGTATAATTATACAGTGAGCGAGATTGGTGCGAAGGGCTCGTTTTTGCTTAAATTATATCATACGGTAAATGAAAGCAGAGAATATTTGGTATATGTTAAATTTAGAGCCTATAACTTTACTATTACAGAATGTAGTGGTATAAACATAAATACAGCTAATCTTACATATACAGCTAATCTTATATTAACAAATTATAATGTATTTCTCTCTAATAAGCCAAACATGCTATACTTATTAATAGGAATAAAAAATATAGGGACAGAACCTGCTGTCGATTCATACTTACTTTTATATTCATATAATCCCCCGGGTTACGTATCGCCAATCGCACTTAAACTCGGAACCGTAAAACCGGGAGAAATGGTTTTTGAATCCGTTGCAATTTATATTGGGAATCCACTACCTAAAACGCTCTATATTTGCTTGGAATTAGTGTACAATAATAGTATCAATTTTTATGAACAAAACTATACGTTACAAATACCAATTAATACTTTATATCATCGTTACAATCCCCTTGTATACTATCTTATATCACCATTTGAATACAATATAGATGGAATCCCATTAATTTTTATTGTTATAATAATTATGTTAGTAATAGTAATACTGTTTCCAAGGATAAAGAAATAAGTATTAATACCGTTCTCTCCCAGTAGTTGAAAAGAATTTACACTGTGCACTCATTCAGTTACAATATTATTGATCAAAAGGTATTCTTTAAGTAGAGTTCCTACGCGTGTTTAATATTCTACAGCAACATTTGAGATTCTTAATTAATATAAAAGGAGCTTCATGTTTATAATTTAGGTTTAACTTGAATTGTGATAATAAATTTGCTTCCTCTTGTATGTCTAAGAAGGATAACGGTTTAACGTCAGAGGGTGAGAAATTAGTTAAACTGGCTAATTCTTTGGGTATTATAATTGATTTAGCTCACACATGTAAGAAAACAGTATCGACGTTTGAGTAGAAAGCCAGTTATAGCATCTCATGCTAATGTGAAGAGATTAAAAGATCATAAGAGGAACTTAGATGATGAGGAAATAGAGGCTATTGTTAGAACTAATGGAGTTATAGGAATTACTGCTATAGGTTCTTTACATATGAAGCCGAAGATTCCTCCCACTAGTTTTATACTTTATCTAAACACTTAAACATTAATGAAGATAACTAACATTAGAATAATTAATCCTTACAAGGACTTCTTAGGCACGATAGAAATAGAAAGAGGAATAATAAGAAGGGTTATTGAGAGTAAAGAAGAAGGGGAAGACATGAAAGGTCTTATAGCAGTACCGGGGTTCATTGACATTCACACACACGGCATAGGATGGTATGATTTCACATCATGGAATTCTGAGGAAGAATTTCTTAACAATTTAACTAAAATGAAAGAGGAGTATCTTAAACATGGAGTTACCACATTTTTACCTACTACTGTCACACTTCCGAAAGAGGTGCTTTTAGAGGCTTGTAAGGCAGTAGGAGAAGTTCAAGATGATTCCATTATCGGCATGCATTTAGAGGGACCTTTTATAAACGAGAAATATGCCGGAGCTCAAGACACAAAATATATACGTACTCCAGACCTTAGTGAGGTAAAACAATGTATAGAACTCAGTATGAATAAGGTGAAAACCATCACCTTAGCTCCTGAGAAGGGCTGGAGTTCATAGATTCATTGACAGCACTTGGTATACACGTATCTATAGGAGATACAGATGCGGATTACGAAGTGGCTTCAAGGGCATTTCTCTTAGGTGCTGATCGTATAACCCACATTTTTAATGCTATGAGACCTCTTCACCACAGAGACCCTGGGGCGATCTTAGCCAATCTTAATTTCTCACCATTTGTGGAAGTAATCCCAGATTTCGTGCACGTTGATAAAGAATTGGTTAAGTTTCTTAATAAAAGCTGTAGGGGAAGATAGATTGGTTGGTGTTACGAATTCTACAATGGCAGCGGAATTAGGGGACGGAGAGTACAGTTTAGGAAAAATGAGTATTACCGTAAAAGGAGGTAGAGCTCTAACGAAGTACGGAAAGTTAGCCGGCAGTACTCTGACCATGGACACAGCCTTCGTAAACCTGGCTAGTTTAGCCGGACTTCGAGTTGCCATAATGATGACTTCCTATAACCCGACCAGAGCAATAGGCCTATCAGATAGGGGTGTAATAACGCCAGGTTAAAGAGCATATCTAGTGCTATTCGACGAGAAGTTAAGAATTGTAAAGGTTTTCATTAAAGGCGAAGAAATTGAGTTATCTACACACTGAGCCTTTTGACGTTAAACATTTTTCAAAAAAGCGTTGCAATGGTTACATAGCTAGTTATACGGGATTATAACTCGTTAAACGAATATAAATAACATAATGACGATACTATGGATATACTCTAGACACCTTACGTATTAGGCTGAAACATGGAAGGAGCTGAAATCTTAATTTAAGTATAACAAGGACGCGTAAAACTTTTATGATAATTTTTATTGGTGTCTACGGGAAGTAGACATATATGTCAACGGTTATTAGTGTAAGGATAAGGAAGGAGATAAAGGAGGAATTAGAAAAGCAAGGTATAGATATTGACCAAGAAGTAAGAAAATTTTTGGAGGAACTTTATATAAAGGTTAAGGCTAAAGAGTACGTAAATAAATGGGTTGAAGACCTAAAGGACGTTAAACCTAGTGAAGAAGGCTTCTCTGTAGAATCTGTGAGGGAAGACCGTGAGAGTCATTGACTCATCTTCCTTGGTAAAATTTTTCTCAAAGGAGAAGGGTTGGGGAAAGGTTGCGGAAATAATAACTGAAGAATCTTACACTAGCAATAACAGTATGGCAACTGCGTTAAGAATGAATACAGCCAGCTCAACACCTATTTTAAAATTAAATAGCGCTATCGCAATTGTAGGTCCCACTGAAATCCCCACAACACCTTCAAGAGACTTAATTGCAGACCCTACCACCCTATCTTTTAGACCTAAGTTTTGCATAGTGTAGACAGTGTTAGACACTGTAGCTATTCCAGTCCCTATACCTAATATTACCGTTCCAATCACTTTGTTAAAGAGCAATAACCAACTTAGTAACGTTATCGAGAAACCTAATATTGCAATAGTCCTACTTCTTTCTCCAATTACTTTTCCCAGCGGTGCCGATATAAGCGCCATTGGTAATGGGAAGAGTAATACTAGTATTATAGCGAGAAGAGGTTCTACGTGGAAAAGTTGAGTGTAACTCAAGACTAGAAATTCCACAACAGCATATCTAGAGAGGGAGTGTAAGAAACCTGCAACTAAAGGTTTTAGAAACCTCTTCTCTAAGCTCCATTTACTTAGGGAATACAAGCCGGCTAAAGCTGTTACTATTCCTATGTAAAAAGAATAGATTGATATTAAGACTCCATTGAATAGTAGCATAGTCCCTACTGCTGACCTTGGGTTTCCGAAATTCCCTTTGAGGTCTGACAGATGTGACGTTAAAAAGAGTGATGTAAATACCATTAAAGACGGTAGGAGGAACAAATACTTCCAGTCGATCTTGCCGAGAGCATAGCCTAATGGGACTCCGATAATGTAAGCTAAGGCTAACATGGAGTAATTGAAACCTATGTTCCTACCTTCACTTCCTTTGTAAGAGGAAGCATATGCAAGTTGTGCTGGGTACATCATGGACGCACCGAGACCTTGTAAAGACCTTAGAACAAGGGCCACGGTGAAGGAGTTCGTTATGAGGATTGCTATACCGGATAGGGAAAAAATGAGTGCACCCAAAAAAAGTAATTTCTTAATTCCTCTCTTTTCCCCGACAAGGTAGAACGGGACGAAAAGGAGAGAAGAAATGACGGCGAAAAGCGTAAGGAATAGCGAAGAGTCGAGATAACTTACGCTCAGTTGAGAGGAAATGTACGGGATAGATGCTGTTATCATAGCACCTTCTAAGGACGCAGCTGAACCTATAACTGATGTTATCATTACTTCTTTCTTCGTGTTATCCACCTCTTTTAATAAGCTGTTGTTTTATTGAACAGATATCGTAGTAAGTTCTCGTCATTCTTATTAAATTATCTTCTCCAAGTTCTAACACATCGACTCCTTCGGAATCGACTTTAATACCATCGTTCGTTATATTGTATCTTTGGCCGGAAAAGACTGAAGTAACTTTCCACTCTATCATTATAGTCTTATTGTTGAATGCAAATGATATCAGAAACAGCTTATGATAAGGATATGTATCAAATAGTTTCTGCAAATATTTTCTGAAATTATCTTTTCCCTTAATTATCTTCGGTTCTTCTCCGGGATGAATATAAATAGTATCATCTGAATAAAGTGCTAATATGTTATCAATACTATAGTCATTCCACACTTTCATATATTTCTCAATAAATTTTTCACAATCAAATTTCTCAGTTCTTTCAGAGTTCATAAGATATACCACTTTTTTTTTTAAAAAAACTATTTTATATAAATACTACAGCTTAACTTAAACTTATAATAATCATATTATATACCTTATTAAGACCTATTAAATAGATAAGATTTCATAAAAGTGAAAATTAATTTTTTAATAAAAATTTATATTGTAAAATGAAGAGAAATCTTTATAACTAGTAAGCAAACTAAGTTATTTTATCGAGAAATCATTCATCAACATCATTATCTAGGCATGAACATAGGCGTTATTATGAAAATGGAGATATAAAGCCTTGCCAGCGGTAATAGCTAGCACCTTACATTTAAATACTTCTTTTCCTAAAAATTAATGGTGATATTAGCGACGCTCTCCTCCAACTAAACTAGGGCTTAATGGGACTGTAGGACGGGCTAAACAATATGTCTTTCCTCTTAAGGGGCTAGAACGTAATGCGTGAAAGTTCTCTCAAAATAGGAGGGTTCTCTGAACCTCTCGACAGCTATCAAATGTAGTCTCAAATTGCTGGTGGGAACGATATCTGGAAGGAAACTCTCGTCCTTTCAAGGTGGGTAAACGTCGATAAAAAGGTAGAAGAACTGTAAATGGAAATTAAATACTGTTTAGAATTCACGTCACTTTAACGCTTATTATTTGATAGTTACGGTAATCAAATTTCATCTTCTCCCCTTCAACTCTGATTTCTTTCGGGATATTATTTTCGAGCATATTGACAATCTGTGCTTCTCTGGATTTAAACCACAACTCCACCTCTCCTTTTCCTCTTTTATTTAGTACGTTATAAAGCCTCGACACTAAACTTTTACCGTCCTCAGATTTCTTCATTGCCTCTAATATCAGGTTATCTGGACTAACCTTAATTAAGCTCTTTTCACCGCCTTAACCTTTTACAGCCCCCAATGGATAATTAAGTTCGTAAGCTCTCTGATATACCTTAGCTTCTTTCCAATCTCCCTTATGAGGATAGATAGAGTAAATAAAAGTGTTGATTTCTGTGTCGGTAGCGTAGTCAGGCTGACTTCCTTCCCGCCCTGGAAGGGTTGAGGGTTCCCTTCCAGAGGGCTCATAGTTCCCACCATCGATTCGGGATTACATCTCTCATCTGGTGGGCAGTCGAGTGGCTCAGAGAACCACTCCCATTAGAAAGGGAAACTTTCATTACCAAGCTCTAGACCCTAGAGTGTGGAGATAGTGTCGTCATTAAGTTACAAATTCTGGGATTAACCTTCTCTCCCACAAGACTAGGGCTATGGAGTACATCATGCTACGAATGCTCCTATTAACAT
>Ga0081529_128015_pt1 | contig 22096 bp, 21 predicted proteins | sample EchGeymetagenome_FD_71012 | JGI IMG/M metagenome (GOLD analysis project Ga0081529, IMG submission 71012) | Ferrous microbial mat and aquatic microbial communities from Echinus Geyser, Yellowstone National Park, USA - transect B T=78-80 C v2... ...
ATGATATGTGCGAGGTGGTGCCGGCAGTATGCCACGTAGACCAAACAGCAAGACCACAAACCGTTAGTAAGGACGAAAACAAGACATGGTACGAGTTAATCAAAGCCTTCAAGGACGTGACGGGTGAAGGAATAATCCTAAACACAAGCTTCAACCTAGCAGGAGAACCACTAGTCGAAACACCACAAGACGCAATAAAAAGCTACGCACTAGGAGCATTCAAAGCAATATACATACAAGGATGGCTAATACAAAAATAATAGTAACTTTAAGTAAGTGGCGATAACTCAATGAGAGCTTTCCGCAGACTCAAGGCCCTCCTATTGAGTAGGAAATTGTTCCGTAATTGGCTTATGGGGGTGGTTATTAGGTGAATGTGGGTGTGCTGGATTTCTTCATGAGGACTGTTGATTGCGGCGAGTTCAGTGGGAGGAGAGTTCTTGAGGTTGGTAGTAAGTTTGTTAACGGTAGCGTTAGGCCATTAATCGAGAGGTTTTGCAAGCCTAGGGAGTATGTAGGTGTTGATGTTGAGCCTGGTAAGTATGTCGATGTTGTACTACCAGCCGAGAGACTTGTTGATTATTTTGGTCCTGAGTCCTTTGATGTTGTTGTGTCTACGGAGGTTGTCTAGCATGTTCTCGATTAGAGGTTCGTTATTAATAACATGAGGGTTGTGCTCAAACGTGGTGGTCTTTTCTATTTAATCAAATGTTTAAAAGGAAGTCAGGAGAATTGACTTAATGAGGGTATGTCTCAGCAGTCTCAGCAACCGCCTCAGCGGCTTACGTTGGTTAGGGTTGTTGAGTGGCATCTTGAGCATATTAGGCATATTGAGGAGGAAAGGGCATTGCTCCTTGGCTTTTACGGTGCAATAATCTCAATACTGTTAAGTAAAGTATTTATTGAAAAATGCTGCATTCCAATGATATCATCATCCCAATACGTGTGGGTTCCAATATTCTTCTTCTCACTTATATTCCTAGGCATAATGTATAAATTGAATGCGGAGCTCCATAAGCATTGGCAAGCTGTGATAGAGTATGTAAGGCAGGATGATTAGCAGGGTGGTGGGCAGGATAAGGAGGAGTTGAAGAAGAAGCGGTTGTTGAGGTGCATAAAGCCGTTGGGTCGTCATGGATTAATATACGCAATGACCAGTGTGCATAAGCTGGTATTTGCATTGATATTAGCCATTACAGTGTATTCATTCCTACAAGTATTGTTTTTGCTGAATGATTTATATTTAATAGCGATTATTATACTCATTATATTCTTATCAATATTGATTGTATATACAATGCTTATTAATAATAAAGTTCAAGAGCAGAAAGTTGGTAAAGAGGGGCGAGCGACGAAACAATTATTAAAACTAATACTAATAATAATTATTTTAATAATATTAATGATATTAGTTATATTGGTTAAAGAATATTTATATAGTGAGTATCAAATGATGGTGATACTAATAACAACAATAATGGTAGCACTTAATTATGTAATATCCGTAGTAAAGAATCTTAGGGAAAAGGAGGATGTAGTGTGTGATATTATTGATGATGATTAAAGATCGACGTAATGAACTTACCTGGGTTCATAAGGGTGTTTAAGTGTGGTTGGTGGAGTGTTGGGTTAGTGGTTTGTTTAGTTCTTGTTCAGCTTGATAGTAACCTGATAGTAAGGCTTTTAAACGATTTTGAGAAAAATTTTTGTGGAATCGCGTAGGTCTTCGCGATTGGCTGAGTACGTGAGTTCTGTAGTTGAGGATGCTAAGAAGCGGAATCCTAGGCTTGCCGACTTGGATAGGTTAGCGGAGATTTTGTCTCCTAGGCGAATGACTTATTGGCCGTATTTTGTCGTGGAATACCGTACGGGTTAATGGATGGATATAAATGTCAGTAGATAATTCATTGTATTTTAAAATAATTCAGGAGCACAGACCATCTATTGAGGATTTGAATAAGAAAAGACAAGCTGTATTGGCGGAATTGCAAGAGATGTTGGGTGCGCCGGTCATAAGTTACATGGCAAATATATCGCATCCCTACTCCGCTATGTATCAGTCTGATGTGGATATCATAGCTAATTTTACCCAGCATTATTCAAAGGAAACGAGAACTAAGAGAGTTTACTTGATAATTGAAAGTCCAGGCGGTGATATCAATGTTGCGGTGAAGATAGTGAAGATGCTTCGTGTAGTTTTTCCTGAAGGTTTTTCCGTTATTGTTCCAAATATCGCTAAAAGTGCTGCTACGGTGTTGGTTCTTGGTGCTGATGAAGTGATTATGGGTCCATCCTCTGAATTGGGGCCGATTGATCCGCAAATCATAGTATTTACCGGTACCCCGCAGCAGCCTTTTGCTGTTATTTCTGCAAGATTTATTGCTAGATTTATTGAAAAGGTAAAACGAGAAATATTAGGAAGTCCCAACCTTATTAATGCTTATTATCCACTATTACAACAGCTTAGACCGGATCTTATTGAGATGGCTGAAGAAGCGATAGAGATGTCGAAGGAATATGCGAGGAAATTATTGAGGCAAGGATTAATGAAGAGTGCTTCTGATAATGAGATTAATGAGGTTGTGGATTATTTAAGTGGAGAAAAGCATCCTACTCTTCATGATTCTCCCATAACTTATGACAAGGTTAGAAATCTAGGGTTGAGTGTCATTTACTGGGATCAAAATGATCCTAAGTGGGTCAAAGTGTTGGAGTATTGCTAGAAGTTAAGACTGGTCTATGCTATATTGCATAATGACTCGGCTCATTTGAGTAATGGCATTATGATAGTGGGTATCATCAATGGTTCATTCATCATGTTTAACGGTCAAGTGGTAAACCTTGATTGTAAACCATGTATGGTTGCCCCTAGTATCCTAAGTGCAGGTTCAATTCTATTTAAATATGATTCAGGGCTTGTTTTAATACATTCTTAAATCCCAACTCGTACATTAATTTGAGCTCTTTATACGTGCCCTCACTACAATCATTAATTAAGCACTTTAGGTAACCGATTAGGTAATCAGGATCGAATCTCGAGAACGCCCTGTACAATGCCCAAGCCATGGGTAAACCGTGCATAGCATCGATAACGCCCTTGTAAAAACCTTTAAATGGTCTATCAGGTCTTGTATAAGCTACAGCATCGTTAATCTTAGCAATTCTCCAACCAAGTAATGTAATCAAGACTGCGTGGTCTGTGTCCCAGGCAGGCAGTCTCAAAATGCTAAACCTGGTATTGAGCTCACGCCAACACTCACCTCTATATACCCTAGCTGAGCCGGGTAACCCAACGTAATTCCTCGGTAATGGAAATGGGTCAAGGATTATTTCATGACCACTAAATGTCATTATACGTCCTGAAGCCATCCCCAACCTTCCATCCTTATCAAATGCATCAATCAACTTCTTGAAATAATGCCTCTCGAGTACGGTATCCGACTCTATTATGGCTACATAATCAGCCCCATACCTCATGGATTGGTTGGCACATGCGTGGTAAACAATATTTATATTGTACTTACCAAGCTCTGGGTACCTACGAACACCTAATACCAGGTAATCAATGCCCGATTCATTAAGCACCTTCTTCGCAATTTCAGGGGTACCGTCAGAACTACCATTATCGCAAACAATGATTAAGGATGGCTTAATGCTTTGATTAATAATTGAACGTAAACTGTAAGTAATGATCCTAGCCTCGTTAAAGGCGGGCATTAGGACAACGATCTCAGGCATTACTAGCGTAATGTATAACCATTAACTCTTAAATCTTTATTACAATGCCACTTCATCCTCATTCTACCATGAGTCTCTAATTCATTCCTAAGGATTACGCAGATTATTTAAAACCGAAAGCATTGCCTCAGCAACGACAACACCCGAATCAGCCTCGAAAGGCAATAGGCCATAGAACCTTGGTGCTATCTCGGCTTCGTACTTACTATACCTAAACTCATCCTTGCTAAGTATATAACCTATTAACCCGTTGGTATAACTCGCAATCATCGTGTACCTAAACGGCGACCTATCCCTAATCAACAAACCCAACGAACTAGATAACTCGCATGGACATGATACTATAGCCACGTCTCTAGATAATCTCAAACCCGTGATCTCCACAGTAATCTCTGATTGGACATTACCTAATCTTTTCCTTGAGAAAAGTTCCTTTGCCCAATCATACATTGCATCAATATATAAGTTATTAGCTAGTATCTTTCGTAACATAGCATAGAATACTAGTTTTGATAACAATGATACCACGCCAATACTCTTAAGTTTAACCTCTATAGTGCGCCTATTGATTTTAATGTCGGAATTAATACTTACGTAATTACCATCCCCATCTAAGGACTTTACTATGGAAATACCTAATTCCTGAGCGCCCTGAAACCCCGAAACCCTTGGGTTCACATCCCCAGCGGCCCCATTTATAAACATGGTCTCAACACCCTTTTTACTGTAATACTCATAGATGTAGTAAGGAAAATCGGCAGACACATAACTATTTTCGGGACCTAGGGTTGTTGGGTGGCATTGAAAGTTGATGAGGACGACTTGTACGTTATCTGCTCTAAATCTAACGGAGATTATCCTATCATCGATTGGTAACCTTGGGTTCACCCTGTTAATGCACATACCCGACACCCACGTCTGGGTTACCGATAGTGCGGCTGGTGATAAATTACCTAGGGCTTCCTTGATAGATTCAACCAATTTTTCCTCTACGAATTTGAGGTAATCCGCACTCACATTACCTGACCGTCTAAAGAACATCGTTGCTGGTGCCGAATGTGTATGCGTTGTCGATATCATGATGTTACCTGGATCTTCAATGAATGAAGATAACCTTTCCTTAACCCTATTAATGAATTCCTGAGGAAGTCCAAATAGGTCACAGGAAGCTATTATTACCGTTGTTCCATTTTGGGAAAGTGCTAATGATCTACAGTATATTCTATCATGCACACCTCTACTAAGCCTATTTCTACGGCCAACATAGCCAACAAGCTCCATTGGATGCTCCGGCGTTATATCCACCCTAGAGTAACCAACGTATAATCCATCCCTATTCATAACATCGGCCAGGGATTATTAATAAGGATATTAAAGCATTAATGAATAGCGTTCATCATGAATGCGATCACAAATAAGTACATCCTATATGTTCTAACCCCCACCAATACTAATGGGTAAATAATTCTATACCTAATCGGGAAGATCCTGTAATACCCCTTAACAAAGCTATGAAGAACAATAACCAATAAAATCAGTCCCAGGTATGCCAAGCTCCATACCCAATTTATTATCGTGAGTACTATGAAGATTATTGGATTCATGAAATAAAACGCATATTCAAGTAATTGCTCAAGGGGGCTTGACTTGAATACCTGCAGCATGCTCCACCAATTCTTACCAATGTATGATTTTGCATAATTAATCATATTATTAAGTGGATTATGCTTCTTCTTGATACGTTTATCGTTATCTTTGGCTTTTCTCAATGTCTTGCCGCCTAGATCCTTCATTACTAATTTACCGTCAACAATGACCTTATACCCACTCCTCCTAATCCTCGATCCCAGTTCCCAATCTTCGTGTATTGTGTATGGAGGACCCATATCCTCTCTATAAAGACCTGCCCTCTCAAATACCTCCCTCTTAAATACGTTAACTACCATTATTGTATTTGCCGTGGATGTAATACCAATATACTTACATTGATGTAACTTCTCTGTTAAAGATGAGCACTCTCCAACGGCAGGAAATGTAACGACACCAACCCTTGGATCTTTTAAGTAATTGAGCGCATCCCTAAGCGTGGTTGGATCGATTACAACATCGTCCGGTGTAACTAATATTATACTGCTATTACTATCATTATTAATACATACGTGAAGACCATAATTCACCTTAACACTTATATTAGGGGATTCAACCTGTAAATACACAATGTTTGTTCCATATTCATTATTTATTGATTCAACGTATTTCCTATCCTCCTCATTCTCAATGTATGAAACAACGTATATCCTAAGCTTATCCCTGGGATAATCAAGCATCACTATTGACTTAAGTACCTCGTAAAGCACGATCCTTATGCGTATGGGTATGTGAAGCTATTTCAATACCTAATTTAAACAATTCTCTTAATTTGTTTATGTATGAGCTTAAAAGTAATTCACCTGTATGTGGATCATGTAGTAATCCTGTTATTATAAATATTGTAGCCGGTAACTTAAAAAATATCCTATTAATTTAATAAGTATATATTGTATTATTGTTCCATCATCAAATGTTAATACTATTATTGGTCTATATTTATTCATTGCATTTATCCATATGTCCAATATAAAATAAAGGGAGCCATAATGTTAAAGCAAAGGCTCTTATATTTCTTGAGATAATGATTATAAATGTATATAGTAAAGAATCTTTAAATTTAGTAAATCCAAAATCATGTAAATAATAAATGAACCATCCAATAAAATACGATATAGTAAATACGGCAAAACAATGTAAAGCGTGTGTGAATAGTAACAATAAGATCATCCATGAACTTAAAGCGTACAGACTATATTCAAGTTTCAATTTTAAATCGCCTGCCTTTAAAACCCTAAATAATGCTTCAGCTCTTCTTCTTGAAATGTAACCCCTTAATCTTGAAAGAATAATGTTTAAATTGTTACCAGGGTTATTATTGTTATTATTTATTAACGAAATCTTACGAAGATGCGTTAAGATTATTGTTCCATCAATTAATGTTTTAAATCCTGCCTTGTTAATTCTTACTCCGTATTCCCAATCTTCATAAACTTGATGCGGATAACCTAGGCATTCATTAAAATAACCTACCTTATCTATAACATTTTTCGGGATCATAACAGCGCCCGTTGCTAAGGGGCCTTTTTTAACCTTACCAATATACCGTGAAGCATTTACTTTCTCTAAGAAGTCAGGTTTCTCATGAAGATATAAAAACGAAATAGCACCAATATTAGGATCAGATGCAATTAATTTAAGGGCATGCGATATAGCGTCTTTCCTCAAAAGAACATCAGCGTCTAATAGAAAAACATAATCACCACTAGCTAATTTTAATCCAATATTTCTAGCTCTAGAAACACCCAACCTTCTCTCAAAATGAACGTATCTCACGAAATTAGCATTCTTATGAACCTCAAGCCATCCTCTTATTAAAGCATCTGTTATACCATCATCTGAATCATCAATAATAATTACTTCTATATTTTTATAATCAAGATCCAATATGGAATTTAAGACTTTAATAATATTTATATTTTCATTATGAACTGGAATGATGATACTTATCTTAGTCATAGTCATAAGCCATATAGATAATAACCTGCAAAATAGCTAGCCCTTCTAATTATATATAAATAAGGTAAAATAGTAGCTTGAGTTAATTTACAATGATTAAATGCAGTTATAACAAATGTTATAAAATCTATAAAATTACTATAAATATTTTTCAAATGATATCTAGAAATAGCATTTTCATAATTTTCTGGATTAAAACCGTTATACTTAATGAGCATTCGTTGTCCATATCCCCATATTATTGCTTGTCTAACCCATGAAGTTATACTTCTTTTAGTTATATAATAAAGTACAGCATCGAAAGATTTAAGTTCGAAGTTTGCACCAATAAGCCGCATAAATATATCAATATCCTCACCAGCAATTAAGAGTGAGTTAAAACCCCCAATAGAACGCAATGTAGAAGTTCTCGTAAAGGGCCCTGCAAAATGTGTCGGTACAATAACGCATACTGAGGGCAATTCCTCACCTTGCTCATTCACGGTACTTTCCGTGGTCATTAATACCCCTCAGGTATATGCATTACCTCTACGTGTGAAGTTTTTAAGTTCGTTCAGTAGGTCGTTAATTATTTCCCTGCGGTCACTTATGTCAATGTCTTTACCGTTGTATGAGAACTCCTCGATTTTATTGAGCGTGTAGTTCATGACGAGTTTGTAACCACCCTTATACACAGCCCTCCTCTCACAATCAATGAGACCCCTCTTCGCATTAAGGTCTGGTCTATTGATGTACTTACTGAGCACAATCCTTAAGTCGTGACTTATACCATATGCCTCAGAGAAGGCCGTATCCGTAGTAACTACGTCTTCGTAACTACCCTCAATAACATTAATGATGAGATCCCATATCCTAGTGAGACTTTGATAACCACCCCTTACTCCAATTTTTCTACCGCCGGGAAACTTTACTATCAATGGTACCTCGATTATTTCATTGTGAAGGTAAATGGCATGCCCATAATAACCCCTTTCCTTCAATTCTTGACCATGATCACCAACCACGATTATTAACGAATTATCGTAATACCCCCTGGTCTTGAGATAGGCTATTACTCGCCATAAGTACCTATTTAGGATACCAACCTCCTTATAATAATCCCTCCTAATTCTCCTCATTACACTATTTGGGATTTTCTTATAACCGAATAGGTCGGGAAAAATCAATGGACTGTACATCACAAGTCTCCATTTCGGCATGTCCGTCCTATATGGTTGGTGAGCCTCCATGAAGTTTATGAATAGGAAGAATGGTTCATTAAGTGACGAGCTCTCGAGGAGCCTAATTATCTCATTACCACCCTTATCCTCGGGATAACCTAGGGAGGTTACGATCCTATAGGCCTTCATATAAAGCCTATACAGTTTAAGCAATTCGTGGAATCGACCCTTCTTTATGAGTTGTTTAGCGGCGGTGAATGGGTCATTGGTTGGGTCGTTGAGTATACCCTTACTTCTTAATCTCTTCGTTATCGTATTTATTTCATCAAATATTGGTTTTACCGAATCGAAGGCATGAACATGCAGTAATAAGTCAAACCCCCTCTCAAAACCTGTACCTGGCGCTATCCAGTCATTTGCGGATACACCTATCGTGTTATACCCAAGGGATCTCAATCTCTCAGGCAATGTTTCATATGGAACGTTCCTCATTAGGTATTTTAATTTCTCCTCCTTAAGCTCATACGTCTCGTGAACGCCATGTTCGATTAGGTACTTACCCGTGAATATTGATGCATGCGATGGCAAGGACCAAGGGGCTGGCGCTATGGGGTTTGGAAACACGACACCTTCCTTACCAAGCCACTCAAGGCTACTCACCCTCACAGGTCCACCGTATGCGCTGAGTATATCCTTCCTTAACGTATCAAGTACTACGAGTACTATGTTTGGTTGTCTCATCACCTCAGCTTGATTAAGAATGGGTATGCGCTTTGCTTAAGCATTTCCCGCGTCACAGTGAGCCTAGTTATCCGATCCTCAATCTCCCAAACATACCTAACAAATGCCCATCTCTTTACGGCACCAGGCATCCCCATGATAATGGATTCCCACAATTTAAGGATTAAAATTAATGGGTAAAAGGATCCCTGCCTTATCGGCATGGGCATCCTAAAGCCATCAACCACGGCCCTAGTGAATAGTGAACCTTTCTTACCCTGGAGTGGTCTATAGGGTATTGCAAGGACATGAGTTGAAAATGAAGGGGCTAAATATATATTAAGCGGCTTGCTTAGGAACTCCCTGTACATCCACAGCTCATTCCTAATTCTTAAGTAGGCCCTTAATTCCGAGAATGACCTAAAGGTCGAGTCTGACCTATGCTCACCAACGAGTACGGGATAAAACATGCTTTTATAACCAAGACTCCACATGCTAAGCCCGAGCTCTACAACCTCGTTATAACCAAAATAACTCGGTATTAGCACGTACGGTCTATGCTTAAGGACTGCCTTAACCCTAATTATTATACATGAACCATGTGGATGCGAGATGTATGATGGAATCTCGGGCAGCTCGTTTAACTTTAATCCAATACCCCTTGAGTAATCCCTTGAGTTTGTTATGAATTGGCCAGCTGAAGCTATTATGTCTTTATTAAATGCTAGGTTAATGCCCTGGGATAAAGCAACGTCTTTATCCCGCTCCATAAGTCTCACGATATCCCTGAGAAAGTCAGGGTTCTTTATCCTGTAGTCATTGTTTATTAAAATCACGTAATCAGGTACCCCATTATGGGCAAGATAAAGTCTCAACCCGAACTCATTACCACCAGCATACCCATAATTATTGCCCAACCTAATTACTAATGCATCACCTCCATAACGCTCTTTAAGTACCTCATAACTACCATCGCTCGATGAGTTATCAACTATAACGACCTCATAATTGGGGTAATTCACTGTAAATACACTATCAATAAATTTTAATAAATCACTGCCCAGGCTTCGTAACCCATTGTAATTCAATACGAAGAATACGACCTTAGGATTCACCTAACTCTCGACCTACGAATAATACTTAGCAAAACCCCGAGGATGCCCGCCTTAAAATGACCGGGTAGGTATTTACGTTTCACAAGTTCCCTCATATTCTCCCTAACAACCTCAGTAATGCCGGAATTTAGTACATCCTTTAATTCGCCGGGTTCTGCCTCATTAAGTGGTATGTAGTGTATCCACTCCATGGCATCACTATGGAGCATACCTGCCCTAGTTGATATCATGGGTATACCACAATACCCCGCCTCCAACACCTTATTCCTAATCCCACCACAAACAGCATTGTTAGGGTATGGAAGTAGTAAGGCTCGTGAATTTAGGACTAGGGCTACATAATTGATGAAGGGTATATAACCAACACTTACTATGCTATCTTTATGCGGCACCTTATTACGTAACCCAGTAACCACCACAATGGCATTCTCACGGTCCAGTACAGTCCTAATCATTTGCCTTAACCTCTCATAAGCCAATAGGTTACTTACGAACACGCTAGGTAATGGAGCAAGCAATAAATTACAAATCTTATCACGCCCTAAAATGGGCTTAACCAGAGTTTCCCATACCAAGTCCTTTCTGATTCCCATAAGAGAATCGGCGATCTTAATAAATAACCTAGTAATTGCATTATTAATAATGTATGCATTCTCTAAATTAATTCTAAAATACCTGGATAATACCAAACCAAGCGTCTTTGACGCTAGGATTAGGTAATTACTGAGTCTATATGTTAAGTACTCAGTGACGTATAACAATGCCCTATACGTAAGACCAGCCCTACCACTAAGCGTCTCTTCATAATAAGGTGAACCATGCACGTCAGCAATAACGATCTTATTTAATAATCTTGCGATTGACGAGGTAAGTGCTGATATCCATGGTGGGACACCGCTAATAATTATGATATCTGCCTTACTGATTAACCTAAGGTTCAATAGCACGTCCAGTGGAAACCTAATTGGTAAATAAATAATCGACGCGGACCTCAGACCCCTAAGTGAGTCCCAGATATTGTATGCCCTAAGTACTGAGCCGTTTATTAGACGTACTGATGGTCCAATAATTAGTATTACGTGATCATGCATATTTAGTGAGGATTTCCCGATAAATCTCCAGCTCACGTTTAGCCACATTAACCCAGTTAAACCTATCAACGCAACCAACGGCCTTCCTTCTCAATTCTGAATACTCCTCATCACTAAGATTAAGGAGCTTAAATAATGTATCCTTAAGCGATTGTAAATCTCCTCTCTTGGTTGTGATGACGGCATCACAATTACCATAAATACTCCTTAATTCAGGTATGTCGTAGATGATTGAGGGTAAACCGCATGATAATGCTTCGGCGAGGGTTATTGGGAATGAGTCATGGTATGAGGGGAGTATGAAGATGCCTGAGGAACACATTAATCGCCACTTATCAAATTCCGAAACGACACCAAACGCCCTAGTATTCCTAAACTTGACATTGCCAGGCCCAATCAGGACAAAATTAACGTCCTGCCTCTCGCTCAATACCATGGGTATTAACTTCAGAATGTCCATAAGACCCTTCCTCTCATCCCTACCAATATAGATAACCCGCTTCCTATCAAATCCCTCCATAATCGCAGGTTTAGAAATGCCGTTCCATGATAAGTAGGCATTTACATTGAACTTTTCACGTAATAAGTCGTAGTCATAACGATTCAGAGCTATTGCATGTGCCCTCTTAATAACGTTAACATAAATCCAAACAATCAATGAGTAAGCAATAGCACGAATAAGCCCGTACCTCTTAATGTTGAGATAATTATGAAGCAAGCTCCTAAATAAGCCGTAATTACCATAGTACGTAAACTCCTTTAAGTACCTCGGCACTAACTGAAATGTAATTACGAGATTTTGCCCAATTAACTTAGAGACAAAGTACCCAAACAACACCCACTCAACAGCGGAGTCAGGTACGTGAACCAAGTCAACTCTTAACAAAGTTTTTCTTAATCTTATAAACTTGAAGAATAGTAACGCCATAAGCCATAGCCTAATTGTATAATTCTGTATTTTCGACTTACCACTAAGTACGTAATCATGCACATGAATATCCACCGTAGGCTTAACATCATCCCCATCGATATTGAAAAGAAGCTTCAATACATTACTATATTTAGAGTATGGTGTAATCTCGAGAACGTATATATCAATTCCCGATAACCTTAGATACTTAATGAGGTGAAGTATCCTACGTGAATTCCCCGTTCTCATCTTTAAGTTAAACCAGGGTATTACAAACAAGATCCTCATTGCCGCATTAAGATGGACTTGAACATTTCTAAATACGTATTTGTTAACTTTTTCATTGAAAAGTTTTCAGCTAAAGATCTTGAATGCTTAATTAAATTCTGGTATTTACCTTCATTATTATACCAATAATTCAAGAGCTCAACAATCCTATCAATCAATAATTTGGTGTTCCCAAAATCCACAACGTATTTACTAAGTACAACATCTCTCTTTAGTACGTCCCTAACGAAGCCTCTCACATCAAATGAAACAACGGGAGTGCCGGCGGCTAGCGAGTCAAGGGGTAGTTGGGCGAATGATTCATACCTACTGGTGAACAATAATGCGTGGGATTTACCGAGTAATTGCGCATACTCATTAGCTGGTAGGTAATCAAGGATCTCGACATCCCCATAACCCATTAGTTGCCTATATAGGTGAGTCAATGGTCCATAGGACACAATCTTTACCTGCAACTTATCATTAAATTTTTTAACTAATGTCTTCAACACCTTTACTGCAATATCAGTACCCTTTTGCCAAGACGCCCTTGCTGAGTACATTACAGTGAAGATGTCAAACTTGCTTAATGGTTTAAAGAGTTCGGTGTCCGTGCCAAGTGGCAGGTAAAACGCAACCTTCCTATCCACAATAATCCTCGTTAGGTAATGTTCATCATCCTTATTCAATACGTGTATGTACGCATTCAACCTCCTTAAGTAAAACATGACTTGTAATGGCATGATGATGTTCTGCACAACATGATGTGGCCTATTAACATGTTCTATCTTTATCGGCACATGCATACCAACCACCAGCCGGGACTTCGTCTTAATACCTCGTGTAAAGTCAATAAGTGGTGGTACGTATTTAGCGAAGTAAATTATATCATAATAATCCCCAGAGGCCTTGGTGAGCATGTCCTTTAACCTCCTCGTTTGTACATAATCAACATTGGCGTAATCACCAAGTAGCCTAACTATTTTTGTGGTATTCGTCAAGATCCTCATGTTGACTAAATAAACCTATTTACTAGGGATATGAGTGATCTACAAAACACGTCATAACTCATGGATTTAGAAATTACACCAACTAGGTAGCTTTGAGTTCTCCTGTACTTATTGTAATCACTCTCGAGATCCAGCACGTGATCTAACGCCTCATCAACGCTACTAAAGCCGCACTCACTATCGCATAACTTAGCTATGTCAGTCCAACTACCATTAAATATGGACCTATAAACTATGGGGATTGCGCCATTAACCACAGCCTCTGCCGTAGCTATACCCAAACCCTCAAACCATTTGAAGTGAAGGTAATACTTACTTAGCCGTAATAACTCATTCCACGTACTACCAGATAACCAGGGTGTGGCGAATACTGATTTATTGCGTAGGGAAATTCCCGAAATCCTCCTTGACTTATTCCTATTAATTATAAACAATGCGTTCGGAAGAACCTTATTCACGCCCTCTATTAACCTCACCAACTCATTCTCAAGAAATGTCTTATCCTGCCTAGCCGCATGCAGGAAAATGGGTCTATGTTTGTTGACTATTTCAACCTCATTATGCCTAAGTGGTGGGTATATGTTAATTATGTTGTTTCTAATCCCATGAGCAAAGCTGATGATATTCCTGACCCCCTGGGAATTCGTAATTACATAATCAACCTCACTTAAATCGTTAAATAACTTATTAATATTGGCGTAGTTAATTACTGACTCAATTGGCGACCACTCGGTTGTCTTATACATGAAACCAAGACCAAGTACGCGCCTAGTTATGTATGGGAAATGCACATACAATATCCTTGGCGCACCCATGCTTCGCACAACCTTATCTATGCGTCTTGGTACATCATCATTGTATATTATTAGCGACGGCTTTAACTCCCTAATTAAACCTTCAAATCTATTCACAAGCCTTGCCGCCACCACGTATGGTAGCTTAGCACGACCATACCTAACCAGGTAATGCGTGTATACGTTACCACCTAGCGATATACCGTGAATCTTCATTAACTCCCTAACCTCAAGACCAACCGTAGATATTAGGTGTACGTTGAAACCATTGCTAGATAAACACTTAGCCATTGCAGTGACTACATAGGCGCCGCCACCATACGCTATGTCCGTACCGCCATTACATCCGAGAATTACGACATTATCGCTCACCATAAACGTGGTGCATCACTATTTTTATGAGCTCGGTATTCACCTCGCGAAGATCCATGCTTGTCGTGTCCATATAGAACGTAGAATTATCCTCATCCTTCACGAACTCAAATATCTTCTTACTGACGGCCCTGAAGAACTCTACTCTCCACCTAGGCTCTATTATCGTACTTCTCCTGATGTAATACCGTTTATGTAGAACCTCGTACTCGGCATCCAGATAAACCACGCAATCAATACCAAACCTCAACCTGAGCATTACATAAGTGAGTAGACTAGGTATCCTCAATGGCGCATTAACCCTCCTCGCTATCGAGTACATGTCAGTCAAGAAGTCTATAACAAACCTGGTGAGTATTACGTCGCACCCAAAAATTAACGGTGGCAATACCTTAATGAAATAGGCCAGCAAGAAATTAACCACTTCTATAAAAATCCATAACTTGTAAATCCTCCTCATGAATACTGTGTCTACCTTACGAACCCACTGTCCCTCAGGCCTAACCTCATACTCAATCCTACCAATCCTCATGAGAAAGCGCGCGAGAACGTCAGCGAACAAGTTCCTACTCCTAATCTCAGGCTTAGGAATGACAACACACCTACCGAGGTACCCTTCGAGGTATCGCTTAAGTAGCCTCGCATTTGTCGATTTCCCAGCACCCTCGGGACCAACGAGGTATACAATCCTTGACATAAAATCCTCACCCACACATCAAACGAACCTACTGGGCATATAGCCTACCGTAAACGACACTATTTATTCTTAAAATGATTGTGAGGGGCTTAATAAGCACGAGGCTTAATACTTTATCTGTGGCAGAAACCCTAATCAACTCCGTAAGCTCATCCTTCCTTAATAGCAATGCCATAAAGAACATGTACAACAATGTGTATGGCACAATTAGCAGCAAGGCAGGCTTGGGCGTCAACAAATTAACGAACGGATAAACAACAGCACCAGCAATTAAGCTAGGTATTAACGCCCTAACATTCGACTTAAAATCAGGTAACACCTTATGGATCTTATACGTTAATAACAGTGTGACTATACCACTAAGGTAGGAGCTAACAATAGCTGCGTAGATAAAGCCCCAAGCGCCACCATATATCAATATAAGACTAATGGCTGAGGTACTCCATATCAAGCTACCTAAAATGCCCGTTATACTCATTAACCTAGTATCACCAACAGCCCATAGATAGGCACCGTATTGACCAAACACTACACCAAAAAGTTCAAAGGCCTGCAGCATAAGCATTAGGCCACCGTAGGGATACTTATTTCCATAGAGTACAGCCATTGCGGGATTTGAAAAAACCACGGCACCTGTGGCGAGAAAACCAATTAATAATGAGGAGTACATTGATCCTTTAACAAAGGCCTTATTAATAACGTCCCTATCCTTAGATGCCGTAATCCCAAAGGTCAAACCACCACCAACCACACCAGCCAATCCCTCTAATAAAGACATGACATTTGTAGACGCATTCCAATTACCAAGCAATACATTATCTGCGTATCTAATCTGGAACGTGGTAACTACCGGAGATAATACAGACCCAACAACTACATTGATAATTAAGGGTGCAATCATCAAGAGGGCTTCACGGGCACCATTAACGAAAGCTTCTAAATTCCTCAGGAAATCAACTATATAATTCCTAAGTTTATACACAGCAATTACCGTGAGAATTACCGTCTCTAAGCCGTAACCGATAGCCAAGCCCCAGACAACGCTTATCGCACCAAATCCAAGCAGAGCAAGTATTATCGCTGCCGTAACTCTAACGGCATTCCTAATGATTAATGTGGTATTACCGATATTGAAGAGACCGAGGGCACCAACCACCGCGCTGACCAACATGTCTAGGGAGTATAATACGAAGTATAGTGTAACTATGGGCATGAACTTAACAATGTATGGTCTACCAAAGGCATAAGCAATATCTCTAGACAATAGAAGTAGCACAGCGGCCATACTCATGATCAGGATAATCCTTAGTATAACGGCGGATAGTGCAGTATTCCACTCATTCCTTGAGCCATACCTAACGATAACCCCGTTAAGCCCAACATCAACCAAACCAACTAATGCCTGCGGCAACGCCACCAATGCATAGGCCAGACCGTAGTAGCCTGGACCAAGTATTCGTGCAAGCGCAATACTACCGCCAAAGGCTATTAGCGAGGATACTACCTTACCAATCATCCCGTAGAAGATACTTGCGGCTGTTCTCTTACCGACTACGCCCATGATTTAGATGTTCAGATCATTATCATTAATTAAGTATTTCCATCCAGGTTAACTATGTACTCATAATCAGTGATGTTACCTCCATAACCGTAGTAGATCGTTACCATAATCGATGTAACGTTTATTGGTATTGTTGAGTTGAAGATAAGTAGCTCCTCATTAAAATAGTCATTTAATGATGTTACTTCGCCTATTTTCGTGCCTGGGAATAACGTGATCAAAACATCGTCAGTGGCATTATAACCATACTGAACATTAACTGTTGCATTACTTACCACAGCATCACCATCACCATTAATGAACATTGTCACGTTGTAAAGCTCAACCGTGCCATTAAGGTCATTGTGTATCGTGATTATTATGAAGTACGTACTTAGGTTTGAAACCTCATAAACAAAGTAGTTCGGATAAAGCAGGAGGAAACCTTGTTGGTTTGTGGTAGCATTATTTCCAACGGTACTTTCAGTGCCTCCTGACTTACCACTAATGGCGTAGTTACCCGACGTACCTGTTGGTGTTATGTATGTTATGTTGATGCTCGTTTGAGGAGGGCAATATACTGAGTTATTCCTGCTTAATTCTGCGAGCAGCGCCTCGTAATTGTTCCTTAATTGCTCATACCTATGGAGCAGAGCTGTATAGTTAGCCTTCAATGTAGCATAATTGTTGTATAGTGATTCATACAGTAAAAGCCAATTAGGACCCTTCGTGGTATTACCCGGTAATCCGAATACGAAGGATGCTATGGCCACGACGAGCGCTATGGCTATAGCAACCATGATTATAGTAACAACAACATTACTAATGCCAGCACTCATGAATTCCTCACCATAACACTACCTATTACAGCATTGACTGGTTTGATGTTTATCCACCACTGCCATGGCAGCTTCACAGTTATTGTGTCCGTGCCGGTGGCTGAGTAGCTCCTCTGAACCACAAGCGTCATCTGGGACTGGCTCGGGCCAATGAAGACCTGCACATTGGCCGGTGTCCCGGTCACGTTTATCTGGATCTCGAGGTCGAGGTCGTATGGGTATGGGTTCTGGGTCGGCGTGCCCGGCGTTAGCGATAGCTTGAGCATGCTTGGTGGTGTTGGGTAGAGGTTGCCGTAATTATACTGTCCGCCTGTTGCGTATGCAATGTTGTCGTGTATGTAATTATCTGGATTCGCCACTTGTATTGGTAACCAGGTGGAACCAGCGGCTGATGTGAATCCACTACACATGCATGGGTCCACTTGATTCGCCAGCGGGTAAGCGCACTTGGCGTTTATTATCGTGTTCCCGAATATGTTGTTGCCCTGGCTGCTTGAGTTATTGGTCAGCCTTATTCCGTAGGGCATGTAGGTGCCATCACAGCCCAGGTTACCAGACAGTGGTGGGCCTACTATGACGTTGTTGCTTATGACCGTGTCGTATATCGGCCCCCTGAAGTCAAATACGCCACCGCCCATCGGGCCCGCTGGGCCGTACATGTATACGTAGTTATTCGAAACCACGCCCGTACAGCCGTGCACGTTGTACAGCCCACCGCACCTGATGCCGAATCTTGAGCCGTTTATTATGTTGCCGACTACGTACCAGTAGTCCGATGGGCCGCCTGGGTATGTGGATATGCCCGCAACGTTCTCCATGTAGTTCCCAACGATTATCCTACCTGCAATGCCCGGGCTATTGTAGAGCCTGTTACCTATTATCAATGGGTACGTGTAGTCCTGCGCCTCATAGCCGGCGGTTATGCCGTTCTCGGCGCCGGCGTACTGCTTGATTGTGTTGAAGGCTATGAGCATGTTGCTTGTCCCGAACGCGAGTATTGCGTTGCCCGCTGTCTCTATGTAGTTGTTCACAATCTCGCCGTTTATTATAGAGCCCGGCGCGTAGCCCGTGCCACATTTCTGTGGTGACAGGTCTATCGCCGTGTCCCCGGCGAACAGGAATTCGTTGTTCCTGATGTAGACGTTGTAGCTCGGTGGGCACTCGGTAGTGTAGCCTGGCGCCACTATTATGTGGTCGCCGAGGCTGTACCTGAATGTGTTGTTCTCAACAAACACGTTCTTGGTGTACCTGAGGTTCAATTGTGAATGACTCAATTCGATGATGTTGTTCCTAAACACCAGGTCACTACTTGGTGGCGTGAACGAGTTAGTCAACCCGCCTGAGCAGCCGTTGCTTGGGCAGGCCACGCATGGGAACGGTGTGCCGTCAGCCGCAGTGCAGGTTGTCAGTATGCCGTTGCCCTTGTAGTGCACGTTCTCGACTACTAAGCCGTTTGTGTTTGATAGGAATATGCCACCACCTGGATTATTATTTTGGTCGTAGGGTAGGAGGGTCAGGTCCTTAATGGTTATGTTGCTCGCGTTGTATAGGTCGAAGAAGTACGAGAGATATTTCGATGCGTCCTTAAGCATAATTGTTGTTTTATCCATGCCGGCACCGACGAAGGCTATGTTGCTTAAGCCCTCAAGCACTAACGCTGTATTGTTTCCGATTGCCGTGCTGTAGACCCACGAGGTGGCATACGTGCCTGGTGCAAGACAAACAACACCCCCTTGACTGCCCTTCGTATTAATAATGTAATTAATAGCCTCCTGAATACCCGAGGTGATGGTCTTGCCGCCGGGGCATGAGTATGAGTAATAACTACCTTGGGCATACTTCGTGTATACGTCCCAACAGCCTAGGTTACTCACGATTGTACCGTCGGAATCAACAATTATCGTGCCATCAGAGGCAACAACCATGGGCTGAGCCTGCCCAGTGGGGCTCTGCCCAGGCTGGACAATTACGTCACATGTAAGTGGACTTGCTTGAGTATTTGTTATCGGTCTTGGATCAACAATTACATTATTTACATTACTATGTGCCTTAACAACACTAGGCAAAGCACCCAGCAATACTGAGGTTGATCCAGTAACCAGTAATAACTCCAGTAGTTTTCTACGCTCAACATCAACCATAAATATCACCAATCACGTTCAGTTTCACAAGATTGAAACTTGGAGAAACTGAAATAAAAACCTTACTCATGAGCAAATTGAAAGAGAAACGTAGGAAAACTATCGCGAAATTTCACGGTAAACCTCCAAAATCTTCATTACGTATGACCTCAGGTTCAGTTTTTCAACGAAAGATCTACCTCTAATCCCCATCTCCTTAACAATCTCTTCATTATTTACCAAGTACCTGATCTTACTAATGAAGTCGTCAATATCAAAGGGTTTAGCTAAAAAGCCAGCCCCCGAATCTTCAATCAACTCCTTAGGACCACCAAGACCAAAGGCCACAACAGGCTTACCCAATGCAAAGGATTCAAGTACTGTATATGGAAATGTTTCCGTCCAATTGATTGGCATTATAACAAATGAGGAATTACAAACGATCCTAACCTTCTCCTCATTACTGACGAAGCCATGATAAATAATGTTTCCATAATCCCTAGACGCCTTAACGATAAAGTCCTTTAAGTAACCGTCACCCATCACGTGAATAATAGTATTCGGTAATCTCTTAGCCAATTCAGGAATTAGGTGGGCACCCTTTTCGTGAGTAAGTCTTGCAAAGAATGTGATGGATCCATCACCACCATAGTTAGGCTTTAGTTGCAGTAATTCGTCAGGTACGGGATTGGGTATTGCGTATACATAATCAATCTTGATAATTCTTTTAACGGCATCAGCCAATAGCCTCGATGGCGATATAACAGCATCAGCACTCCTAAGTAACCCCTGCAGGGCTAAAGTCCTATTAAAACCATCCATGGTAAACCATACCGAGTTAACACCATAGTACTTACCAACATTCCACAAGCATCTAATGCATCTAAACCCAAGGCGTGGCTCTGCATGTACTTCATTACCCGGCACCTTAACGACCCAACCAGTCGGGCATAGGTAAGCCCAGGAGTGCATTGTAACCACGAGGGGCTTACCCAACCTCTTAACAACCCTAACTATGTGCCTCGGGTACCTGGCATTAAGAACATTAACATGAACTATATCGAAACCCTGCAAAAGCTCCTTAAGCTTATGCTCAAGATCTAGATCAAGGAAGGCTCTAACGATAGGAGTGCTTGTACCACTCACAGTAATGACTCCCTCCTTACCATTAGGAGAACTGCTAAGGAGTATCCTAGCAACGTCAATGTTTAGGCTTTCCAATCCCTTAGCCAGTAATTCGACATAAAGCTCCTTACCAAATAACCCAGGCCTTCCCCAACCGAAGCCTGCATCATCAATAATCGCAACCCTCATATAAACACGGCAACCAGATTTTCAGGTAACTATTTTACCTTACCTTTTACTTTAATTTCTTGCTCAATCTCGAGCAATTTTCTCCTTACTTCTCTCGGTTCATAACCATTCTCTATCGCTTCTAAGGCAAGGCCTAACCCTAATGCGTAAGCTCTTGATAAGAGACTTCTCCTAAACGTGTCGTAAAGCCCAATTAATCTTTTATAAAGTCTTAATCTATTCATGTTAATCTTAAATCCGTAATAATGTACACCATAGGGTAATAAGTAATCCTCAATCCCAACCATAAATTTTGAAATTCGACTCTTAGGCCTACTTAGTGATTCTCTCGAGATGCTCAACAAAACCACCATTAAACGTCGCCGAATAAAGACCTCGCCTTATATAATGAAGAGTTAAGAATTTCTCGTTAGGCAATCCCCTCTTTGTATACCCTGGAAGTGCGAATCCATCAATTAACTGACCAGACTTAAAGCTCATATTAACACCACTAATAGCTACCGTATATGCATAACTGTACTTTTTAATCATGCTTATAAACTTAGGATCACACGCAATGAGTCCCATGTCATTTATTATCACTTTATAATTGCATAATTCCTTTATCAACGGTTTATGATAACATATTAGCTGTCTTATAAACCTCAAGTACTCATAGCATGTATTCTGTTGAGGAATCACTAAGCCAGTTGTTATTCCTATTCGTTAATTCCTCAACGGCATTCTCCAGTCTCGCCAGTCTCTCATCATGAGCCTTAACAGCCTTCACCAACTCGCCAACAGCCTCAACAAGCCTATCAACA
>Ga0081529_121263_pt1 | contig 22027 bp, 23 predicted proteins | sample EchGeymetagenome_FD_71012 | JGI IMG/M metagenome (GOLD analysis project Ga0081529, IMG submission 71012) | Ferrous microbial mat and aquatic microbial communities from Echinus Geyser, Yellowstone National Park, USA - transect B T=78-80 C v2... ...
GAGAACCTTCGGATTAAGAGAAACTCTTCGCCGAGTTTTTTACTACTCAGCCTTAAAGATATTCGGAGAAGAACTATATCAGAAGCCTATTATTGACTGTATTATTAAGCATGCTAAAGGTTACTTTACATTCATTGATATAAGTGTAGCCCGCGGTGTTATCATAGTTACTGTCTCCCAATTATTTGATTGTTGTATATCCATTGAGCTTTGTCAAAAAATTTTTCATGGTGATGTTTTTCAGCTACAAACTTTATAATTATGGAGCTTAATATTACTTGCAACATAATTTAAATCGTAGGATAAAAGGCACACAATTTCTTATTACAAATGACGATACTATGGAAATTTCTTCTATATGGCAATACTATGCAATAGAGGAGTGCACATATACTATATGGTCAGTCAAGAAGCATTTGAGAATTTTCGACTGTCATTTATCAAAATCACTCAAGGAGTCTTAACTTTAGTCATAAGAGGTGTTTAGGGTCTAATATTTTAATGGCTGTTCTTAGTATAGGGTATGTAGTAGTATCCGTTGTCTTCAGAGATTAGCATGACATTCTTTAAATTTCTCAATATATCTCGTAATATTTTATTGTTTATCATAAGTTCGCTCTTTAGCTCATATCTGGCTTCCATGCTTAGGATTCTTAATGTCTTAATGTAAGTTTCTCTTTTCTTATCTTTAAGAAAATTGTTTTGTATTGTTGATTCATGAGTATACTAATAATGAGAGAATTTTCAAAATTAGAGGATAGGGTTGAAGAATTATCGAAGAGAATTGATGATCTGAGAAACGATATGAATCACAAGTTTGAGGAATTATCAAGAAGGATTGACGATTTGAGGAGTGATACGATAAGTTTGTTGTTTAGTAGGAGGTTGAGGTTTGGTTTCTAGTATTAATGGCACTAATAACAATTAGCATTCTTAAAACCGTGAACTACTCAATGAATAATAAGCATACTCATAAGATTACCAGAAGAAGTTTACAAGCTATTCACTGCTTTCAGCTTCATTTGTTTCCGATACAATATTCCAGAATCTGGGGAGCTTTAATAGGTAGTTCAGGCTTTGTTTGACGTAGAAAAATAATTTTCTGACTTCCATGGAGTTATACCTTCATTCAATTTATTCCGTTTTCCATCAATTATCATTATATGAAATAATATGACATCATATTTATACTTAACGATAAGTTAAACATAGCTTCGCTTAGTAAGGTAAGTGACATAAAACTCATGTTATTATTGTTATGTTACATAATTCTTTAGTATAGTTAAAAAATTAATACTATCGTTTATTATTTCACAGTTAATGTTCCTTCAGACGTTTTAAATTCCACTTTAAATATTTCATTTATAGTTTTGAACGTGGTGAAAATGATGTATATTGTTATGTAATGGATCAAACTAATTTCATTAATTAGTAAAATGGTCATCAAGTTTATACTATTTATAATAATTGGCATGTTACCACAGCAAATACTCAAGTTAGCTTACCAGGGTCAGGTAATGCTGTATTTGCTAACTTTCCTTTAGTTTTCATATATGCTTTAATTATATTATTTTCTAAATTAGTTTTAACTCCTTAAATCTTTGAAACCCTACAATTGTTATAATAAAGTCTTAGCGACTGCTAATACAAAGGATTATTTAGATCTTTAAGATCATTCTTAAAACTACACTCTATTTCATGATATTTTTACAATATTTCCCTTCACAAACGTGAACATAAAAATGAACTTATTCTTGTAATAATATTTTCTGAACCATGTTTTGCAATTGGGATGATTAAACCTTCTCACGTGAAACTTACCTAATCTCACTTAATAAGATTAAGGATAATTGAAAGATTTATTTGATTTAGAAAAAGAGCGAAAGAAGAATAGCTATGGCGTGTTTATGGAATCTGCTATGCAGTGGTACATAGTTGAAAATCTTAATCCATAATTTCACTTTCTTGGTCTAAGAAATTTCTGTTGAAGTGTACATTTTTGAACCTTTACCAGACCAGTTTGATCACATTCATCTTGGCTCCACAATTTTAGCAACAGAGCTTCTAATTAAATCATAAAATTCTTTTTCATGCGCGTTTAAAAATTAACTTCTTAACAGTTTTGAAGAATTTAAGAAAACAGCAACATCTGGTAATGATTGTGCAGCTGCGGCCAAAATAGGAATCAAAATTCCTATGGAAGCCAGTACTATTCCAGCTATGTTAAAAATGATACCAAATGCGATGTTTTGTTTGATGGTGTTAAAAGTTTTACGCGCAATTCTGATGGCTGCCGGTATCTGATTCCAGTTGTCTCTCATTAAAACAACGTGTGAAGTCTCGATAGCCACATCTGTGCCAGAACCCATGGCAATTCCTACATCTGCTTGCATCAGAGCGGGTGCATCATTTATTCCATCTCCAATCATCAATACTTTTTTACCTTTAGATTGGAGTTCCTTTACGTATTCTATTTTATCTTGTGGTAAAAGGTTCGCTTTGTATTCGGTTATACCAAGATAGTCAGCTACAGCTTTTGCAATTCTTTCATCATCTCCTGTGAGCAATACAATCTTTCTAATTCCCAATTTTCTTATCTCTTGTAATGCTGAGAATACTTCTTCTCTTATTATATCAGAAATTGCTATCAGTCCTATGATATTTGAATCCTTAGCCACGTACAAAACAGTTTTTCCCATTTTTTCCAAGTTATCCTTTCTTTCCTTAACTATAGATGGAATACTGATTTTTTGTTGACTCATCAATTTTTCATTGCCAACAGCTATAATGCTGTTTCCGATTTTACCTAAAACGCCCATCCCAACATAATAATCAAAGCTTTCTGGTTTCAACAAGTGCACTTTTTTCTCCTTTGCCTTCTTTACTACAGCTGAAGCTAGAGGATGCTCAGAATATTGTTCAATAGATGCAGCATATTTTAACAGCTCTATATCTGAAGAATTGAATGGAATGATGTCAGTAAGCTCAGGCTTTCCGTAAGTTAAAGTGCCCGTCTTATCTACAACTAGAGTATCAACTTTAGCCAACGCCTCAAGGTAAAGGCCACCCTTTATTACGATGCCTTTTTTACCTAGACTTCCTGCAGCAGCAATAACAGCTACCGGAGTTGCAAGAGCAACAGCGCAGGGACAGGCAACAACTAATACAGCTATTGAGTGAAAAGGATTTTTAGTAACAAGGTATGTTATGAAGGATGCTAAAAGAACGATGGGAAGATAATATGTACTGTATTTGTCTGCAAATTTTTGAATTGGTGCTTTAGAGGTTTCTGCTTCCTCTACAAGTTTAATTATCTTCCCTAAGGTTGTATCTTCCCCAATTTTTTTGGCTTTAATGTGCAAAACACCATGCTGATTGATAGTCCCTGCAAGTACTTCATCTCCTACATTCTTTTCTACTGGAATTGATTCACCTGTAATTGGTGCTTGGTTTACAAAACTTGAACCAAAAACTATAGTTCCATCTACTGGAATTTTTTCTCCTGGCTTAACTACAATTATATCTCCAACCTTTATTTCATCAATAGAAACTTCTACTTCTTTTCCGTTTCTTCTGATAACAGCTTTCTTTGGCGACAATTCAATGATTTCTTTTATTGCCTGTCTCGATTTTTCTAATGTAAACCTTTCAAGAAAATGAGCAATACTCATGAAGAATACAATCAGAGTAGAAGCGATAAATTCCATTAGGCTTAAAGTGGCAAAAATGGCAACTGTCATTAATAAGTCTGCATTGATTTGTTTACTTCGTAACCCGCGAAGTGCATTTTTAAATATAGGTATCCCGCCTATTAACGTTGCAATAACCATGACTTCGTTAGGAATGACTTTTAACGGAATCTCTAATATCCCTAATTTTTCTATAAGAATTTCTGACAGCAATAAAACTGCGGTTACACTTACAAAGGCGAATAAGATTGTACTATGAAGTTCTCTGAATTTTTCTTGAGCTTCTATGATCTCATATCCTTTATTTTTTAATACTGTTATTATCTTCTCTTTACTTAACTCTTCGGCAACTTTTATAGCGACTTCCTGCGTAGAATATTTAAACTTAATTTCTTCTACTCCATCTATCTTAGAAAGTATTTTTTCTATTGGAACAGCACATTCTGGGCAGTCCAACCCTTTGATTTTCAAGTGAATTATACTACCTGATCGCAATTTTTCAGGGTTGGTTTGGAATTCTTTTAAGCATGTTTCTGAGCAGAAGTAATATACATTATTTTGATGTTCGATTTTCCATTGTGTATCTTCTGTTACTTCCATCCCACAAACAGGATCTTTAAATTTCTTAACCCGCCTCCATAAAGGCACATCCATCACCATATATCTAAATTAGATATATTTAAACTATCTGATAAAAATCATCCTACTTCTATAGGTAAGTTTGGTATAGAAGAATATTCTTGGAATGATTCAGGATATAATTTTACGTTTTTAATGGAGAATATCATTTTAAATATAAACCATGCTAATGATGCTCTTTCACCTGTAGCGCAATATGTTATACATCCTCTATTTTTAACATGTTCTAATATTTTAATAATATTATTATCAATGTTATTGTTTTCGAATGTTTTAATGTATAATTCTGGTGGTGTGTTGATTGATTTGGGTATTCTTCCAGGTTTTGGTGTTATGGTGAATTCGCCTGTGAATTCTTCATGTGTTCTTACATCTATAAGAATTTCGTTTTGTTTGCCATTGACAATGTTTATAATATCATGTAAATTAGCTCTAATGGATGAATCAAGTGTACAATGAAAATCTTGTGGTTGTGGTTTGTGTAATCCTTTTTCAATTGGCAGATCTTTTTTGCTATATTCCTCAAAACCCCCTATTAGAATTTTTATTTCTCTTATACCTACATATTTTAAATACCATGCTAAGTAAGTGGCTATTGCAAAATTTTGATTACTGGAATATATTATGGTGGGTAAATCATTTCTTATACCATTGTTACCTAAGATTTTCGCAATTTCTTCTGGTCGTTTGGGTTTTAAAACATCTTTAACATTATCTACTAAATCCCAAAGCCAAAACCATATAGCCTTAGGTATATGACTAATTATATATTTTGAGAATGGTCGTACATCTATTATTTGCGCATCTTTACTATTTATGATATTGGTGATTTCTTCGACAGTAATTAATGATTTTATTATTGACATTACAGATCCTCTTTTATTTTATAAGGATTATATGGTTGAAAATAGTTATTTACTTCCATATTCTTGTCTTAGTTTTTCTGCGGCCTTTGAAATTGATTTGAGTTTTTCAAATGCGATGAGAGGCGTGTTTACGGGTGCTTCTGCAAAGGTTCCAAATCCGCAATCAGGATTTAAATATATTTTATCAGGGTCAAAATATTTTAGTGCATGATGTGCCTTCTTTATGATCTCTTCAGGAGATTCGATGTAATCTGTTCTTGGATTTACTACACCCAAGCCCAGCTCTTTTTTATCTGTATAATCTTTAAAAACATCAATCTCACCTGCTCTCGGAGTAGCAAATTCTAACACAAGCTGATCAACCTTCATTTCCATAAGGAATGGAAGCAATGGCTCATAATCGCCCTTTAATAGGGCTTCCTCCTTTTTACTCCAATTGCCTCTACATACATGTATACCAAGTTTTACACCACTAATACCTTTTACTGTTTCATTAATCAATTCTATAGCTTTTAATAGTTCATCTCTCGGATTTTCTCTAGCCACTAATGCTGCACACATGAATGTTTGTTGGGATGCTTCTACACCATAAAGTACTTCCATTAATACTGGTTCATCAAACTGAATAAAGAATGCCCCTTCATCTTTTAAAGATATAACTTCAGTTCTTAATACTTTAACTATATCTTGAGCTAACTCATCCCTAGAAGAATAAACCTGATTTGTTATTCCTGGTACCCATGCGGCACGCGTTAACATGTATGGACCAGGTAATGTAACTTTAATTAACTTATTAGTATGTTTTTTAGTAAACTTAAAATCATCCAGTGCTAAATGTCTGCGTATTTTTAATTTAGAGATTGCAACTGGATTTCTAATGGCAAACGCTGGAACATCAAGTGTTCTTAAAATATGTTCAAATTTTGATTTATCTGTTGTAAGGTCAACTATTTCTGCAACAGTTTTAAGCTCAATTCCTTCAATTTTATCAGCTACAAATGAATAAAAGTTATCACGTCTCTGCTCACCATCAGTTAATATATCAACACCAGCATCCTCTTGATATTTTATAGCTAATAAGACACTTTCATCCGCAATCTTTTCAAATTCATCTTCTGTAATTCTTTTTTCTCGTTTAGCTTTTAAAGCTTCTAAAAGCCATTTAGGTCTAGGCCAACTCCCTACAACACTTACGGGAAATAAAGGTAATCTGCTCATGTTTCATGTCACCTTAATTTCTGGTACTAATTCTACTACATTAGTTAAAGTATTACCCACAGGAGAAGTTTTTACTGTATACTCCCATATCTGTTGTAATTTTTCTTCATCCGCATTAGCTTGCACATACGCTTTAGCTATTATTTTCTTATAGCCTGGATGGCCTTCTTTTGACAAACCTAAATATACAAGTATATTGTTAATTTCGCCTTCAAGAGCTATCTCTAAATTTTTTATTATGACGCCCTCTTTAGTGGCGTTAAACACAAATCCTGTAGCTAGGCATGCTCCTAATGCAGAAAGTATATACTCAACTGGATTAGGCGCTGTATCAGGTCCACCAAGCTCAGAAGGTTCTGAAAACTCAAATACATGATTCCTTACATATGCTTTAAATTTAAAACCTTCTCCAGACCATCTAACCCTTGCATACCATTTATTAAGTTGCTGAACAAATTCTTTATTAGTCTCTATTTCCTTAAGAATGTTAGATAGATCTTTAAGGTTAATCCCATTTATGACATTATCTGTCATTTTTTCACCTAATATGAATAAATGTATTACGTAATATTTAAATATAACGTATGTTATAATCATGAATAATCATTAAGTTTATTTAATTCATTACAGCAAAGATAAAGTCATGTAAGGAATTAAGAGTGAAGAGTTTGATAAATCTATGATAGTAAAAGGAGTATCATTAAGTATTAGTGGTAAATTTTAATTATAAAATTAACATGGCTATGTATGCGATTATGTAGGAGAGTATGTATGCTATTGATAGTTGTAGTAATAAGTTTAGTAGAACAAATTTTAAACTTTTTGTTTCTGAGTATATTGTGGCTATTGTTGCTATGCATGGTGTGTAAAGCATTATGAATGTAAGTAATGAGAGGGCTTGTGGTATTGTTAGGTGTAAGGCTTTGACGGCTTCTAAAGGATTCTCGGTGGCAAATGAAATTGCTAGTGTTTCTATTACGATTTCTTTTGCTAATATTCCTGTTAGAAGGGCTAATCCGATTTCCCAGCTGTTAATTCCAATGGGGTTGAATGCTTTAATTATAAAGTTTCCTATTATATATCCGAATGCTGTATTTGGGTTTGGTGTATATCCATTAGGTCCTATATGCATTATTGTCCAAATAATTATGCTTGCTGGAAAGATAATTTTTCCTGCTTTTATTATATAGCTTTTGCTTCTTTCCCATGAAATCCATGAGATTACTCTTAGGCTAGGTATATGATAAGGGGGTAGTTCTAATATTAGTTCTTGTTCTTGTCCTTTTAAAGCAGTTTTTGTAACTATTTTTGATGCTAGTAGGAATAATGAGAATGATAGTGTGTAAAGTAAAAGTGTTGTTCCTGTTTGTGCGAGTGGTGATGTGAAAAATGCTGAGAGTAGGAATATCATAACTATTAATCTGGCTTGGCAGATAATGAGCGGTAATGATACTATTACTCTAAATCTTTCTTTATCATCTTCAAGTATTCGTGTTGCCAATATTCCTGGTACATTGCATGCGATACTTATTCCTACAGGAAAGAAAGATTTTCCAGTGAGTCCAACTATACGTGTAATTTTATTAAAAATTATAGCCATTCGGGCCATGAATCCGCTATCTTCTATGAGTGCCATGACAACGTTTACCATAAAAATCAATGGTAAAAAACTTAGTACGGCTCCTACACCTGCTATTATGCCATTAGTGGTCAGGTCAATAAACCATGTTGGTATATTTGCATCTTCCAATATGTTTTGGGTAAGTGTTGAAAGTGTTGAGAATATCATTGAAATTATGCCTCCGAGGTTATATGTTTCTATGATGTTTGCCAATTCTGTTAATCCTAATTCTTCGAATATTATATTTAATGGGAATCCAGTATTTATTGTAAATGCTATAAAAAGTGTTGATAATATAATACCTAGGGAAATTATTAAACCAATTATCCAATTGTTTAGCATTATTTTATCAATTTTTTCTTCAAGATTCTTACCTGCTACATTAACTTTTACAATAGCGTTTTGTGTGAGTTCCTCAATTATTTTATAACGTGTCATTGCTATTAGTTCTTCTGGTCTGAAACCATATTTTTCTTCAATCTCTTTTCTAATTCTCCTTACTTCATTTCTTCCTTTTTCGTTTAAAGTTTCAAGAATGTAATCATCTCCTTCAAGCGCTCTAATAGCTAAGCCTCTATCGTTAGTGAATTTTTGAGTATACTCTATATATTCTTCAAGTGATCCATAATCTATTTTGAATTTCTCAGCTTTTTCGTTCTTTTTTTCTAGTAAATCCATGATTCTATCCATTAGTGGTCCTATGCCTATCTTCTTTAATGCGCTTATTGTGACTATAGGTACGCCTAATTTAGCTTCGAGCGCAGCAATGTTTATATGGAAACCTCTTCTTTCTATGACATCAAACTTATTTATTGCTATTACGACTTTATTTGTTAGTTCAAGAATTTGTAGTATGAAGTATAGTGATCTATAAAGAGATTCAGCGTTAATTAATAGGATTATAGCATCAAACTTATTTTCTAGTATGCATTCTTTAGTTAAAGTTTCTTCTTGACTTGATGTATGAAGACTTTGTATCCCCGGAAGATCAATTATAGTGAGTTTCTTACCATGATGTATTACAGTTCCTGAAAATATTTCAACGGTTTTTCCAGGCCAATTTGCTACATAGCCTCTTGCACCAGTTAGTGTGTTAAATAATGTGGTTTTACCGGCATTAGGTTGAGCGACTAATGCGATTATATAATCACCATGATTTTCCAGGAAATCAAAATTTTTATGTTGATGGCAGCTCATATTATTTCCTCCACAAGCACTTTTCTTGCAATACCCTTACCTATCGCTATATTAGAGTCACCTAACTTAATAATTATTGGCCCTTGATTATTAATTATAAAAAGTTCAACACCAATAGTAAGACCAAGGCTTACTAATCGTCTGACTAAACCATACCCACCTAATATTTTCACAATTCTCACTTTTCTACCTACTTCAATTTCATCTAGACTTTTCATGCATTTTCACCTTATAAAATCTATTATTCGTATTGATGTATGGGCATGATTTATTTATTGGACATGAGTTACACGCTTTTAATGAACAATTATTTGATGCATATTCTAAGTATCCTAGTTCAACAAGTTGTTGTAAAATTAATTCAATTTTATCAGGTGGTTCATGAAAAGCACTAGAAATTTCTTTTATGTTAATATATCCTTTTCCTTTGATGTACGCTAAGACATCGCTATGTAACATATTTTGTCCACATCTTATAAAAAGTACAGAGGTATTTATTCCTTATCACTTAAGTTATAAAGTATAAATAAAATGATAGCAGTATTTATAAAAAGAAAGCTCTAATGCTTTATAGCATACAATGTTTTCCAATTTAAAATAACTCGTAAGTGAAATGCCTTAAAATCATGAACAAAATTACTACCAAATGAGTTATTCTGATAATTTTGATAAAAGGTTGCTAAACTTGATTGGCATTTAAGGCAATGAGAAGTTAGATTTTGTACATAAGTTTTTATGCATGTTAGTCGTAAAGCTCACATGGCAACTTTTATTGAAATATTAAGACCAATATTAATTGACATAGAATCATTAATTAAGAACTATTTATCCGATCCATTTAATCTAACATACTATAACAACTACATGCCATTAAAAATTAATCTCATAACCCAAAATGATCAATGCACTATAACATTTTTATCGGATGGTAAAATTATAATTGATCATGAGATAAGCATGTTCCCTGATATCATAATAAACGGTGATGATACAACACTAAAACTTATACTACAAAATCGGGATAACAAATTGTTTAGAGAAGCTGAAGAAAAAGAATTAATCAAAATCACACCAAAAACATCTAAAGGCGAAAAATTTACGTTATTAGTGAGAATTATTCTTGGAATGTTTTAACATAAATATTGAACCTCTTTAAATTACTCACTAAAACCTCCATACTAACACTCTTTGAACAAGAAAGGATATAATGGTAAAGTCTCATTCTTCATTAAGGGAAGGAAGACAATAAAGTTTTACACAACTGAACATAAGTATGGGATAATAAGAAAAAGAGAAATTAAGATGACGGCATAATGGAAAAGTTAATTTTTGGAACTTTAATTTAATTATTTTTAGAATTATAGAAAGTACTGTTAACTTATCTCTTTAAAAGTTTCTATACCCCCATTTTCGTTAAACTTGACGTAAAATCTATATTCCTTTTCTTGATATTTTGCGGTGCAAGTTCTTCCAATATAGTAGTTGCCATTAATAACTAATTCATCAATCCTGTTCCAATTGTTCCTCCTCTTAACTTCTCCAACCATGTTAGTAAATTCCAATGCGCAAATATCACAACAAAAGAATAATTTTTGTCCATCTACATCCTCATAATACTCTCCCCATGTAGCTCCGCATAAAGCACAACCCTTTTCTTTAGTTCCAGCTTCTTTACCATTTACTATTATTTTCATCTATAAAACACCTCCTTTATCAGATTGGGTTCTATTTCAAAGCCTCTCTCTAATCTAGCTAATAAATATTTCGAAAAAGCGTCAAATGATTTGAGAACTACGACCTGTACTTCCTCTTTTAATCCCATTTCTTCTGCATATCTTTCTATCATATCTAATGCCTCTCCAGCATGTGAAATATCGGCTTCATATCCTTCTCTCAAAAAATCTTTAACTTCTTGAGGATACTTATCAGAGACTAAAATCGACGGATTAAAGTATGGTAATTTAGCCCCATATTTAACCAAGCTACGATCGGCTACTAATTCTAAGCTATGCATAGCAGCCATAGTTTCTAACCAACTCTTAGTTTCTGCTATTTTTCTCCATGTATTTATAGCAGATCGCGTTGCAGGTAATGGTGGTATAGATAAGATCTTTTCTCTAGACATTCCTAGCGATTCACCCATTCTTATCAGAAGCTCGTAATGTGAAGGTTTTGATTCATATCCGATAAATTCCACTTTAATATTATCTAATTCGTACATCATTACATCATCCTTATCTGTTCTAAATACTATTGAAGAGAGGATTTTAACCCAATTTTTTAAGAAGTGTTGATGTTCAATTACATAACCTAATAGCACTCCTTTAGTCGGATTTTGCATAGCAATTATGAATGGATGAGGCTTATCTCCGTAAAATTTTTCAATGAACTTCTTCCTTATCCATAATCCTAAATTCTCAGGTTTGGTAAAGAAGTTTTCAAGAGAATATTCTAATTCATCGATTCCCATTCTATTTATAGATATATTTCTATTAAGCCACATCACATGTTTTGAATCACTCCTATTGTTAGCCATATCGTTAAAATGTTTAGCTAACTCTTTCCATGATCCTAATTTAATTTCACAAAACGGACAAACAGGCATGATATCTGATATCTTTGAACATGCTATTAAACTTATTAGTGTGTTATAATTTTTCTTCATGCGATGTCAATATTGCAAACTTGTCAGCTCTTAACCTAAGCATAGTGAAGAAAATAGACTACTTTTTTTTAAACTTATGTTTCAGAGTGAGAAGCAGTGAACAAATCTTTAAATGGTTAGATAAAGCTTGAAAAATTTTCCTATATAGACCTAAATTCACACATAAACATGCTTATAAAGTCTTAATAGATGGAGAACTCAAATTGTGAAAGTTTTGCTTTTTAGAATAGTGTAACACAGAGTTTTAAGGAATAAATTAATAAATCACTGTATGTTCATATTTAGTGAATAGATATGAGTATTGAAGGTTTAAAAACGCTCTTTGCATTATTAGAGCTTCAACCAGGTGATGTAGTAAAATGCATAATGGCATTGGAGAGTTCAGAATTAGAAGCGTATTATATACTATTAAGAGATGGGCCGGCAACTGTTAAAACTATGACGCAAAAATTAAATAAGAGCCGCCCAGCTACACAGAAAATCCTTCATAATTTGGTGATGAAGGGGTTAGCAGTAAGAACTGAAGTATTTATTGGTAAGGGTGGATATATGTATGAATATAAGGCAGTACCGCCTGATGTGTTGCGTAATATTCTCAAAAGAAAATTGGCTCAGTGGTATGAAGCAGTACAAAAACTCTTAGATAACATTCCAGATGATATTATTAAAGAAATTGCGAAGAAGAATAATTAATGACATACACTTTAATTTGAAGAGAAACTTGTACTCGTTTATTAAAAGTTAGATGACATCTTCTAGGAGGTAATATATTATTTGCTTTATAGAAGTTAGACTTTTTAATCGTTCTGTTAGATATTCATTGCCTTCATTAGTTAATCTGTATATTTTTCTTGCAGGACCACTAGGTGGTGTTTCCCATGTATATGTTACTAATCCTTTCATTTCTAATCTTTTAAGTAATCCATAGATGAAACCTTCTGGAATAGGTCGGCCTAATATTCTTGATAATTCTTCTTCAAGTTGATACCCGTGTTTTGGTGCATCACGTAATATGCGTAAAACTATTAATGGTAAAAGACCACCTAATGGTATAGACCAATGATGAAGTTTATGATGACGACATGGCATAATTAATAGTATAAATTAGATCCTAATATTTTTATACTTAGGTATCAAAGATACCTTTATATATTAGATATCCTATAAATAATGTGAGGAGACATGTGGCGACACAAATTGTATGATCCATACTGTCACCGTGGATGGGGGTATCATTGGCATACTCTCACACCTGATGAAGAACTTGAACTACTTAAAGACTATAAGCGACGTCTAGAACTGGAGCTTCAATACGTAACTGAAAAAATATCAGAGCTTGAAAAGAAAAAACTTGAAAAATAATAACATGCTTTAATCATTAAATCATATGTTTTTATTTTTTTATATTGATTATATGTTCATTTACACGTTAATATTAATTATTATAATTTACGATAAATTTAAGAATATTGGGGTTATTGGTAATATTGATAGTCAATGGCTCTACAACAGGGGGCTCTTCAAGCTGGTAAAAGGGTTTTTGATGTTATTGTAATTAGAGATAGATGTAAAGAATGTGGTCTTTGTATTGAAATGTGCCCTACAAAAGTTCTTGATAGAGAAAATACATATAATGTCTATGGATATAGACCTACATTTTTAAAAAATAGAGATCGTTGTATAGGATGTAAAATATGTGAAAATATTTGTCCTGAGTTTGCGATTTTTGTAAAGGAGGTTTTAAAATAATGACAGAGAATATCTTATTTACACATGGTAATCAGGCAGTTGTTGAGGGTGCATTAGTTGCTGGTTGTAGGTTTTATGCTGGTTACCCAATAACACCATCATCAGAAATAGCTGAGGAAATGTCTAAGAGGTTACCTAAACTAGGTGGTATATATGTCCAGGGCGAAGATGAATTGGCTTCTATAAACATGATTATAGGTGCGTCAATGGCTGGTATGAAGGCTATGACTGCTACTTCTGGTCCAGGTTATAGTCTTATGCAGGAGGGTATAGGTCTTGCTGTGGCTACTGAAACACCTATAGTGATCGTAAATGTTATGAGGGTTGGCCCTAGTACTGGTATTGCAAGTAAACCATGGCAAGGTGATATAATGCAGGCTAGATTTGGATCTCATTCAGATTATGAAATTATTTCATTATATCCATGGAGTGTTCAAGAAGCATTCGACCTTACTATTGAAGCATTTAATCTTGCAGAAAAATACATGACCCCAATTATTTTATTGAGCGATGGCATTCTAGCTAGAATGCGTGAGAAGCTTTATATAAGATCTCCCAATGAGGTTGAAATCATAGAACGAAGAAAACCGAACGTAGCACCTGAAGTGTATAAACCATATGCTAGAGATGAAAACTTGGTTCCCACTATAGCATCGTTTGGTGATGGTTATGCTATAATAAGGGATAGTTTGACTCATGATGAGCGCGGATACTATCTCGAAAAACCTGAAACACAAGCTCATTATGTATGGGTTCTGAATGAAAAGATTAAAAGGAATGCAGAAAAAATTCAAAAATGGGATGAGAAATTTACTGATGATGCTGAAGTTGTTTTTATAGCTGCAGGACCTATGGCTAGGATTGTTTTAGCGATGGTAAAAGAAGCAAGAAGTGAAGGTTTAAAATGGGGTTTCTTTAGACCTATTACTATTTGGCCATTTCCAGAAAAACAGCTTAATAATGCTGTTAGAAATGCTAATAATGTGATTGTTGTTGAAATGAGTTATGGTAAGTTAATTTATCCAGTTCGTTGGACTCTTAGAAATAATATAAGGATAGGGCATATACCATGGTTAAGTTATGTTGCTCCTTCACCGGATGAAATTAGAAAGTTAGCTGAAAAGGAGGTGATGGATTAATGCAAGAAATTGTTTTGCATCCTTTAGAAAAATACTTAAGAAGTGATCGTTTACCTCATACATGGTGCCCAGGATGTGGAATTGGGACTGTCGCACAAGCATTTATAAGAGCAGTTGATGAACTTAAATTAGACCCTTCTCAAATAGCTATTGTAAGCGGAATAGGTTGTACTGGTAGAATACCACTCTATTTAAAATTTGATGGTGCTCATGTATTACATGGAAGAGCTATACCGGTAGCGCTTGGAGTTAAATTAGCAAAACCAAACTTAAAAGTAGTTGTGTTTGGAGGGGACGGCGATATTTTATCAATTGGTGGTAATCATTTAATACATGCAGCAAGAAGAAATGCTGACTTAGTTGTTATAATGGTTAATAATTTTATTTACGGATTAACTGGTGGCCAAGTGGCTCCCACTACACCAAAAGAAGCCTATACTTATACATCACCATATAATCCCGATAGTAAACCATTTAATGCAGTTCAACTTGTTGCTGCATCGGGAGCTACGTATGTTGCTAGGTGGTCTACAGCATATCCAGTTCTTTTAAAAGAAAGTATAAAGAAAGCATTAACAAGACGTGGTTTTTCTTTCATTGAAGTTATCTCACAATGTCCAGAAATTTTTGGAAGACTAAATGGTTTTAAGACACCATATGATCTACTTAAAAAGATTAAAGATGTTGGTATAATTAGAAAGAATATAAGTCCTTTTGATACTAAATATGATTGGAATAATGAGATCACTTTAGGGGAATTTGTTAATAAGGATGAGCCAACATATTTAGATTACTTAAACCAAATTATAGAGAAGGCAAGAGGTCAGGGTGATAAGAAATGAGGATAGAGGTTTTAATTGCTGGTAGGGGTGGGCAAGGTATACAATTAGCTGGTTATTTACTTGGATATGCTCTTACAAAATATGAAGATAAGTATGTGGTTCAAACTGAGGAATATGGAGCTTCAACTAGAGGTGGAGAATCATATACTGAGCTTGTGATAAGTGATAATCAAGATGAATTAGAATATTTTAAAGTTCGGAGGGCTAATGTTGCAATATTTATGTTTCAACAAGCATGGGATACTCTAATAAATAAAGTGCATGAGAAAACAATAGTCATATTTGATAGTTCATTGGTAAAACCTTCAAAAGGCATTAAATATGGAATACCTGCGAGTGATATTGCACGGGATGAATTTAAACTCCCAACAGTAGCGAATATGATCATGTTAGGTGCTTTGTCAGCAATAACTAATATAGTTACTATTAATGCTCTTGAAAAGACAATAGATTCTGAAGTGAATCCTCGATGGAGAGAGTTAAATAAAAAGGCTTTGTATAAAGGTTATGAAATATGTAAAAAAAGCTAATATTTATGTTATTTATAAATGTTCATTATAATTAACTTTTATTGTAAACTATTTCCAAAATACACGATCAAGTAATTGTTCACTATTTTATTTAGTATTCATGTGCTAAATTATTATCTTAAGAGTTACCTAAAAGGTTAAATTATGCATTAATTTTCTATTAATGGTGATTGAGATGTGGCAAATTATTGCAATATTGTCTCTCATAATGTGGGGAGTTTGGGGTTTCATATTAAAGCTTGTTTCAAAGAATGTTGAGTGGTATCAGATTTATGCTATAGGAAGTTTAGTTACCATATTAGCTGCAAGTATTATAGCATTGGTTTATAGGACTCAATTATCAATAAATCATAAGGATATATCTATAATTTTAGCTGCAAATGTTGCTGGTGCGCTTGGTTATATATTTTTTATAATGGCGCTTAAGAATGGAGAGGCATCGGTTGTTGTTCCATTGACTGCTTTATATCCAGCAATTACTGTAATACTTTCCTATATTATATTACATGAAAATATTACAATGTTACGATTAATAGGTATTATATTAGCAATAGCTGCAGCAGTGTTATTATCATTTGAATGAAAAAATAGTTATTATTTTAGTAGTTTCTCCTCATATTCTTTAACATACTTTACTGAGTGTGTGATATCAAAGAATAAGTTTTTAACATAATCAACATCTTCGCCTGATACTATATCTTTGTTTTTAGATTTTGCAGCTATATTTGCTGGAGTAATAAGTTGAACAGCATAGCGTAGGCTTGTTTCTGCACCAATTTTAGTTAATTTTTCAAGAGCTTCTTCACTTAGTTTCACGTTCTCTTCTTTCGCTCTAATTTTTAATATTTCTTTTACCTCATCAGCTTGGTACTGTCTAGTTGAAATTATAAGTAATCGATCTAATAGATCAAGAGGTAATCCATGAGGACTTTCTATATCAGTACCTCTGATTTTTGTCATACCTCTGTTTGTGGCTAATATTATTATTGGAGATAATTCACTTTCGAGGGCTCTGCTCAGAAAACTTAAAGCTTCTATGTCTAACATGTGTACATCGTCAATGAAAAGTACACCTGGTAAGAGTTCTCCTTTACCTTCTTCAACAAGTTTCTTTACTTCTTCATCAACCCTTTGTCTAATGTCTGATGAAATTTCTCTTTCAACAGCCCCAAAAAACATACTAATTAATCCTCCACCTCTTTGTGCATAGTATTCATCTAAATCATGAAGTGTTAATGTATAAACGAATTCTTTATCCTTATATATTGGTCCACTTGGAATTTCTACTCGTTTTGTGGATGAAACGTCATAATCTTCACCTATGACTATCTCAGCTGGAGCATCTTTCGCTCTACCAACCTTTGTTACTCTGCCTGTTTCGGCATCTAACCATATTACATCACCAACTTCTACTCCTTTGGAGATTAATTCTTCAGCTATTTCAGGTCCAACTCTAAGAGAGCGTTCTTCAGATTTTGTCTTTAAGGTTAGTCTAGCGCTTTTAGGGACTTGTTGGTATGGATTATATGGATTAGTGCCCATTTGGAAGTCAATCTGTTTTACAACGCCTTCGTATATTTTGCGCATTTCTTTTATTCTAAGACCAATAGCTTTTCTCATAGCTTGCATGAGCACTTCTGTCTTTTTCATTTCTGTTGAATATACTTCAGATCCATTGAGTATCATGAATGGTACATCAGACCCAAGTTCTCTGGCGATAGCAACAGCTATAGCTGTTTTGCCAGTCCCACTGGGACCTACTATTAACACGCCTCGTCCAGCCATTTTTCCCTCCTTAACTAGTTTTACTACAAATCCAGCCGCTTCTCTAGCTTCAGTTTGACCGACCATGCCATCTGCTACCTTTAACGCTTTACCTGAGGCATCTAATCCGAGGCCTTTAATGTGACTGTGTGTTCCAATTCGCTCAAAACGTTTTGTAGCAGTAGGTTCAATTGGTACGATTGAGGCTGACATATCATCACCTTTTAATAAAAATAAGGAAGTAAAATATAGGTTTTTTCTTAAAGTTTTATAAAATTTTATTGCAAAATTATGTTTGAAGAGTTATGACCTTATTCGCTCATCTTGAATAATGAATCAAAATGTTCTGTCTTATTTTTATTCTCTCTTTATTTAGATTCTAATTTTTGTAAATGGAGTTATCAGTTTTTATCAGAAGGATGAGAATTAAAATTATGTTTCTAGAAAATTCATATATAGGAGTTTTATTTTGATTAAGTTAAATGAATAATTATATTGGTATTGATTTAGCTGGTAGTCCAAAAAGACCGAGTGGAATATGTATTTTAGATGAGGAAATGAATGCTCAGACGTTTATTGTGTATTCTGACGAGGAAATAATTAAAATTGTTAAGGATGTTAAACCATTAGTAATAGCTATTGATGCGCCTCTTTTTTTACCTAAGGGTAGGAAGAGTTTAAGTGAACGTGGGGATGTTCATTTAAGAAGTTGTGATAGAGAATTGCTTAAGATGGGGATTAAGTTCTTTCCTATAACTTTGGGTCCAATGCGTATGCTTACTGAGAGGGGGATTAAATTAAGAGCTATATTAGAAGGATTAGGGTACAAAGTGATTGAGACTTATCCGGGTGCAGCTCAAGATATATTAAAAATTCCGAGGAAAAAGGATCCAGTAGGTTTAGAGAATGGTTTGGTAAAAATTGGTATAAAAATTAAGAAGAGTAATTTAAGTAATGATGAGCTTGATGCTATTACATGTGCATTAGTTGCAAAAATGTATTTTGAAAATAAGTATAGTGCCCTAGGAGTTCCAGATGAGGGGTATATGATATTACCATTAATTGATAATATAAAAAAATAATTATAAATAAAATTTTTTATGTTAATATAATGAATCATATTTTAAAATAAGTTCATGTTAATTTTTTATATTTAACTATTTTAATACTTAATGTGGCTGAGTACAATATTTTATTTCAATTGGGTATTTTGGTAGGATTTTCAGGATTGTTAACTTACTTTTTCAAAAAAATACGTATACCAAGTGTTACGGGATATATAATTGGAGGTATAATACTTGGTCCATTAACTAGAATTATAGATCCTAATTCTGATCTTGTTACAATGATGGCTAAGCTAGGTATTTTATTAATCACGTTTGAGATAGGTGTTTCCATGAAAATTGATTTTTTGAGACGTGATGCATTAAAGGTAGGTTCAATACTTATTATAGAGTTAATTGTAGTTATTATATTATCATATATAGCAGGGTTGATCATAAATTTTTCATGGTCTGATATTGTCATACTTGCATTAATAGCTGTAAATACGAGTACTAGTATGGCTTTTAAATTAATGGAAGAAACTGGTATTAGTAGAACATATAGTAATGAAGTTAAAACATTGTTTGGTATAGCAACAATGGAAGATGTTGTGGCTATAATTAGTCTTACAACTTTGCCAGCATTATTATCTCATAGAATAATGTTCGTTGATATATTTCAAATCATTTTGCGTATTATTATTGTCATTATTGCTATGATAGGTCTCGGATTATTAATTGTCAAGAGATTTGTTGATAAACTTTACATGCGTGGTGAAGAGCTGGTTCTTTTAATAGGATTAGCAATAATAATGCTATTTTCATGGTTGGGTGAGCAATTTGGATTGACTGATGTTTTAGGTGCGTTTATAGGGGGTTTGATATTTGCTGAAACAAAAATAGGTGAGGAATTTATAGTAAAAGGCAAGTGGATGCGTGATCTTTTCATTTTTATGTTTTTCTCATCAATAGGTCTAAGATTTCCAATTAATATTAATGCTGAATTAGTAGTAATTGGTGTGATAATTAGTATGATGATTGTATTTATTAAGTTCATTGCTTTCTCATTTGCATTTTGGAGTAGTGGTACAACATTAGAGAATGCAATAAAATTTGGTTTTTATATGATTAGCATTAGTGAATTCGCAGTAATTATAGCTGATAGAGGTGTGATATTAGGAGTGGTAAGTAAAGAAATGTTAGTTGTTAGTGTAATTGTGATCATTTTTTCTTCAATACTTTCATCCATATTAGTTACTTATGAAAATATTATAACACCTAAATTTGTCATGATGATCCCAAAAGTTATTAGACAAAACTTAGAAGAGATATTCAATGTAATAAAACATACTCTGGCATCTGATAATGTAAGATTTAATATTATGCGTAAGGCTCTTAGTGATTTAATAATAGACATTTCATTACTATTCATTGTATCAACAATAACAGTTTCAATGCTAAGTTATATTATCAGTATTAATATTTCAGGGTTTTCTTTGAATATTGCTATCTACATTATTGTTGCTGTTTTTATTGCATTCATTATAGAAATTGCGAATGACTTACGTAAATGTATTAAAACCATTATAGTTGGGGTTCTCAATGAGCTTAATGCGAATGTAATTAAATTATCAAATGTCCTTACTAACATAACATACATAATAATTATTTTAATTGTTATATTGTTTATTTTGGTACAAGCGTATTTTACTGTTTTAAAAGTCTTTGAATATGTACTACCAATGAGTGATATAATTTTTAGAGCGTATGCTATATTAACAATAATGCTAATAGTTGCTGTTCTTTATAAATATGTTAAAAAATTCATAGATACGTTTCAGCATGCTATTAAGGGTGCTTGATTTGTGTATCTGGTTTTGGTAATGTGACACCGCGTTGTCCTTGATATTTCCCAGAATAAGGTTTTTCTACAGGACTGATAAGTTTTGCAAAAATAAGGTGTAGAAAACGTTCTCCTGCATATAATTTTACTGGGAAGGGCCCTCCTATAAGTTCTATTGTTAGTTGACCTTTAAAATTAGCATCTACTATAGTTGGTGGTATAAAGAGACCAAGTCTAGCAAATGTGCTTCGTAATTCAACAAAAGCCATTATATCAGTGGGTAATTCTAAATACTCTAAAGTAACTGTGAGAACATGTTCGTATGGATTTATTATAAATTCTTCAGCATTTTCAATAGTATAATAATTGTTAATATTCTTTGGATTTCTAATATCGAATGGTATTTGAGAATTTTTCATTCTTGCTAATTGATTACCTAATCTTAGGTCAAGCCCATTTTCTCTAATAATTTCGGGTGTGAATGGTTCTATAATAATTCGTTTAGCTGAAATATAATTCTTTAAATCAAAGTCACTGAGTATCATATGATCTCAGTATTAAGGATGTTACAAAATATATAACATTTGCTCTATCCATTACTGAGATAGTTAACATATGTTTATCTTTGTCACTTTGGTAAATAGATAAAGTTAATATTAACTATAAATAAATAATAAAGGGGAATAGCATGTTTGATGTTCCATTGCTTCATGTTCATAAAGATTTAGGAGCTACTCTAGGTGAGTTTGCTGGTTGGCAGGTACCAATGAATTATGGGAGTGTTATAGATGAGCATAAATTGGTAAGATCTAGTGTTGGGCTCTTTGATATAAGTCACATGGGTAGAATACTAGTTCAAGGTAAAGACTCTCCACAATTTCTTGATAAACTTATTGCAAAAAACATTATGAAATTAAAACCTGGAAAGGCTATAATGCCTACTGCTATGTTAAATGAGCATGGTGGTTTTATTGATGATGTTACTGTATACATGATGGATCAAACTAATTACTTAATAGTATGCAATGCAATAAATAGGGAAAAAGTAATAAAATGGATGAGAATGCACAGTAATAATTTCAATGTGAACATTAATGATATTACATTTGATACTGTAATGTTTGCAGTGCAAGGACCAAAAGCTTTAGAGTTCATGTCAAAATATGTTTCTAATGCTGAGAAGCTTGGTATAGGAGATTTTGTGTTAAATGTTAACATGTTT
>Ga0081529_111235_pt1 | contig 21703 bp, 21 predicted proteins | sample EchGeymetagenome_FD_71012 | JGI IMG/M metagenome (GOLD analysis project Ga0081529, IMG submission 71012) | Ferrous microbial mat and aquatic microbial communities from Echinus Geyser, Yellowstone National Park, USA - transect B T=78-80 C v2... ...
TCAGTCCGACGGTAGGGGTTAGTCACGCCCGTAGCCGAAGACTTTGCTTCAGAACTCACGTCGACCATGTTTCCCCAGTCGAGGAGAGTATTACTCTCCCCGACTAATAAACCTATATAGGCGTTTCCCTCAACTGGCCCCAATGACTTAAGGGTGACAGTGTATGATCCCTTAGGAGGGGTGCCCGTGGCGGAATTAGAAGTAATTAAAAGTTAAGGATAAGTTACGCCACAAGTAAACACTACATACTATCCCAAGAAGTTCATTATAGGATCAATGAGTCGCTCTGGAAAATACTGAAAGCATCTTATTCACTAATTGATATGAAAGTTTACTAATAAAAAGGTTTACCTTAATCGTATACTGTCCTAGCTTGTTCTCTTATGAACGAGAGGAGATAATATGGACCTCCAGCATTCCTTCCAGTCCAACCCGAATCCTTCCAACCTCCAAATGGCTGTACTCCCGGCATAGCTCCAGTGGTAGATCCAGCAGTTCTATTAGCATAGACAACTCCAGCTTCAATATGGTCAAACAAATATTGTACCTCCTTGGGATCATCAGAGAAGATACCTGCAGTCAAACCATAATCAACATCGTTGGCGAGTTTCACAGCTTGTTCAAGGCTTTTGACCTCCTTTACTAGTAAGATTGGTACGAATAGTTCAGTCTTCCACAATGGACTTGAGTATGGTAATTCCACAATTATCGTCGGCTCCACTAGATAGATCTTTTCATCATCAATTACCCTTCCTCCCACCAGTATTTTACCACCCTCTTCAACCGCTTGTTTAACATATCTTCTAAACTTTTCAATAGCCCCCTTATTTATTATTGGACCTAAAAAGGTCTCCCTCTTCCTCGGATCGCCTATTACAGTCTTCTCAACCTTTTCCTTTAGTCTCTTCAAGAACTCGTCATATATTGGACTCTCAACAAATACCCTAGAAGTCGCACTGCATTTTTGCCCTCCATACCCGAAAGCACCTTTAAAAGTACCTTCAATCGCCTTATTTAAATCGGCCTTTGCGGTAATTATTGTAGCATTCTTTCCGCCCAATTCGAGAACAGCTGGTCTTGGCTTCCTATTTATAAACGTCTTTAGCAATTTGTGTCCAACATCCCTAGAACCCGTAAATGCGAAACCGTCAACCTCATCCAAGGCTGGTGTTATAAGCTCTCCGGGTATTGTGACGTAATTTACTGCTTCAAGTGGGAATCCCGCTCTTCTCATAATGGTTACAAGCATATAGGCTGAAACGGGAGTATCTGATGACGGCTTCACTACTACTGTATTTCCAGTCAGTAGTGCTCCTAAAGTCATTGTTGCAGTGATGGCTAATGGAAAGTTGAATGGGGAAATTATTAACCAAGTACCATAAGGTCTCATTACCGAAAATGCTTTTTCATTCTTGTATATCCTACCTTCCATCTGTCTTATGTATCCCCTATTATCCTCCAAAAGCTTAGCGTAATAGAGAAAGTAATCAATGGTTTCGTCTACTTCTGCTATTGCTTCATATCTGTTTTTACCGTTTTCGTAAGTTACTATTGCGGCAAGCTCGAACTTTCTTCTCCTTAACTCCTCAGCTGCTTTATATGCAAACTCTACCCTATCTTTCCAATCTGAGTATTGCCAGTAATCAAAGGATTCCCTAGCAATCTTTATTGCGTTACGTAAATTATTACCATCATCCTTTTGAGTAATTGCGAAAGTTAAACTTGTGTCAACTGGAGTTTTAACTATATACTTGGATGAAAGTTTGATTTCGTCCTTACCAATCAAGATAGGATACTCCTTTCCAAGTTCAATATGATCTAACGCTCTTTCATATTCCTTATGAAATTCCTCCTCCCTTCTCTCCTCTACATATCTTTGATAAGTTTTTTCATTTACAAATACCATGTGTAATATTTGATAGCTAGGGATATAAGACTATTCCACTCACATACTGACTAGGAAAAATATTTAATCTAATTTTTCTCGTTAAATATTAATGAAAAAAGCTGAGTTATTATTTAACGCATACAAGAGTAGGAAGGAGATAGAACCCTTTCCCCTAACTGAAGATGAGGCTAAGAAGGTTAAGGAGGAATTTATAGAGATTCTTATAAATAGCGAGGGTTTAGGCGGGTACAAATTATCTGGTTTCGGGGAAGGAGTATTGACAAAGCCAATGATAACCAGAGAAAATACGGTAGAATTGTGGTTTAGAAATCACAAGTTAGAAGTTGAGATAGTTACCCTAGTTGAAAACGGCGAAGTTAAAAGGACATTCCTAGGATTGGAAATTCCAGCTCCAAGGTTCACTACATGGGATCTCCCTTCACATTACATTGTTGCAGATAATATCTTTGCAGCTAGGTTGTATGTAGGACCAGAAATTGATCCTCCTTTCGGTTCATTTAAGCTTTATATAAACGATAAGTTCGTAGGAGAAGGTGAGCCAAAATATAAGCCAGAGGAAAAGGTTAAGGAGTACATGAAGGGTTACGTTTCCTTGGGAGTATTTATTGGCCCGACTAGCGTTAAAAAAGGAGATAAGATAAGGGTGGAGGGTAAGAAAAGTATAAGCGTAAGTCTAATATGATTTGGAAATAGTTTTTTAATCTATCATTGAGGAAGCAAAGAGATATGATTGTAAGCGTTACAGCTGAGCTTGGCTTGGACATTGGTCAAAATTTCGCTGGAGGCCTAGGTATTCTCGAAGGGGATAAATTTTACGCTGCATCTAGATTAAGTATTAACTATACAGTAATTACGCTATTTTACAGAAGAGGCTACGTTAACGGAGAGGAAAAACAAAAAGAACTATTATCTAATTTAAATAAGGAATGGGAAAGTGAAATTACCCTTGGAGGTCAAAGAATAAAGGTTGAATATTTGGCTTACACTTTAAATACTGCAAAAGCTATCTTTGCTAATCCATTAAACACTAAGTTTAATGATCAACTTTACGTGGAGAATAGCGACGAGGAGAGGTTTTATAAATGTCTTCTATTAGCTAGGGTTGCGGAAAATTACATTAACGAAAGAATAGGATGGGATAAGGTAAAATACGTTGATATGCAAGAGGCTTGTCCAGCCTTCCTTCCACTCATAAGGTATTTCCCCAGTTATAGAATTATAATTCATACACCTGCACCTTGGGGCCATCCCACCTTTCCTTCATATTTGTTTAAAAAGGAGTTCGGTTATGAGTTTCCTCTAGATCACGTGGTGATGACAGATATTGGACTTTCATCGTCAATAGAAGGTATTGTAGTATCGAAAAAGATGTTAAAACATGTTGGTAGAACTTTTCCTCAACACATGTATAAAATAAGGGCAGTGACTAATGGAGTTGAAATTCCAAGATGGAGACATCCATTACTTAATGACGTTAAAGATCTGGACGACTTCATCAAAAAGAGGAAGGAAGTTAAAAGAGATATTATTAAGAAATTGGGAAAAGATACTGATAAACCTACCATAGCTTGGTTAAGGAGGATTACAGCGTATAAGAGACCAGATTTCATTTTAAGACTAATTGATGATTTAAAGGACGACGTTTTCTTTATAATAGGCGGATTAGCTCATCCTAAGGATTATTCTGCTGTGGAAATGGAGAGAAGATTAAAGGAAATTTCTGAAATGAAAAACAATGTTATCTTTGTAAGGGGTGCTGATGCAAATTTAATGAAACTCGCCATATGGGCCAGTGATATATGGACATTTACACCATTCTCCGGTTGGGAGGCCAGTGGTACTAGTTTCATGAAGGCAGGAATTAATGGAGTCCCATCTATAGCGTCTAGAGATGGTGCTGTCCCAGAGATAATAAGTGACGGCTATAATGGATGGCTTTTTGGTGAAGATAGGGAAACTCTCCTTCCATTGAACGTTTACGATGATAAAAAGGAGTATGAAGAGTTTCTCAAAAAGATCAAGTTAGCGTTAAGTCAATTTTACGAGGTGGGATATAACGCTTATAAGACGTTTCCGACCTATTGCGCCATGGATAGGCTCATGAAAGAGTACGGATATCCTTAAATCTTAAGTGCCATCTAAAGAAGCTCAACACTTGTGTATAAATATAAATGGTTGAATTATTAGCCAATAATGAGTTCTCTAATTGACAGCATTTGATGATGGGCTATTAAATGATTGATTATAACTTGTTAAAAGGAAAACATTTATACTCTTAAATACTATAAATATAACATGAAGGTTAGTTTAGATTTTTTAAACGATTTAGTTCATGGAGATTCAGTAAAAAAATTAGAATCTCTAAATAATTATCGATTAATTGAATTTTTAAGTAACGTAATTAAATTATGCGAACCGGATAGCGTATATCTTATAACAGGAAGAAATGAGGAGAAAGAGTATATAAGGAAAAAAGCTCTGGAAAGAGGGGAAGAGATTAAACTAAAGACTAGTGGGCATACCATACATTTTGATCACCCTTTAGATCAGGCTAGGGCCAGAGAAGATACGTTCATACTCACAGATTCAAAGATCCCCTATGTTAATACTATACCTAGGAATGAGGGCCTAAATGAGATTCTAGGTTTACTTAAGGGGTCAATGAGGGGTAGAGAAATGTATGTGGGATTTTATTCTCTAGGTCCTAGAAATTCTCCCTTCCAAATTTTAGCAGTCCAAGTGACTGATTCTCCATACGTTATTCATAGTGAAAATATATTATATAGAAATGCATTTGGAGATTTTAATAATAATAAGCAGTTTTTGAGATTTGTCCACTCAAAAGGAGAACTAGATATAAGAAAAAGGAGAATAATGATTGACCTAGCAGATAATACTGTTTATAGCATTAACACTACTTACGCCGGTAACAGTGTGGGCTTAAAGAAGTTAGCTTTAAGGTTAACTATAACTAAGGCAGCAGAAGAAGGCTGGCTCTCCGAACATATGGCTATAATAGGGTTCAATGGAGATAAGGGTATACATTACTTCACAGCATCATTTCCTTCTGGAAGTGGAAAGACTTCTACTTCCATGATTGGGAGTCTGATAAGCGATGACCTAGCGTTTATAAGGGAATTTGACGGTTTTCCTAAAGCAGTAAATCCAGAAATTGGAGTTTTCGGCATTATACAGGGTATAAATGCTAGGGACGATCCAATAATATGGGAAGTTCTCCACAAGTCTGGAGAAGTGATATTCTCTAATGTATTAATGACTGAAGATGGCGATGTATACTGGGAGGGGAGTGAATTGCCAAAACCCGAAAGGGGATATAACTATGAGGGGAAATGGATTAGGGAAAGCGGTAAGCCAGCCTCCCATCCGAACGCTAGATTCACAGTTCCTTTAACTTCATTCAAGAATTTAGATGGGAATTGGGATAATCCAAATGGTGTCGTTATAGATGGCATAATATTTGGCGTAAGAGACTACAGTACTCTTATTCCAGTTGTTGAAGCCTTTTCATGGTCTCATGGAGTTGCGACTATTGGAGCTTCAATGGAGTCTGCTAGAACCTCAGCTGTAATCGGGAAATCCGATGAGTTAGAGTTTAATCCAATGGCGATTTTAGACTTTATGCCTATCTCGCTCAGTAGGTATTTAAGAAACTATTTGAATTTCGGTAAAAGATTAAGGAGGAGTCCTAAAATATTTGGGTTTAACTATTTTCTAAAAGATGAAAATAATAAATTCTTGAATTCAAAAGAGGACAAGAGAATATGGGTTAGCTGGGCTGTAAAGAGAGTGGAGGAAACTACTGATGCGATCTATACGCCTATTGGCTTCATACCATTTTATGAAGATCTAAAAGCTCTATACAAAAGAGTTTTAGGAAGGGAGTACAGTAAGGAAGAATATGAAAAACAATTTAAAATAAAATTGAAAAGATACTTAGAGAAAACAGACCGTATAATTGGGATTTACCTTAAATTTGATGATATTCCCTCTGAGATTATTAGTGAGTTAGAAATGCAAAGAAAGAGAATTATTGATTATATTAGCAAATATGGTGATTCAGTATCCCCATTTAGATTAGAAAAAACTTGAATAGCTTTAAACTTGAGAGCTGTTTTATAAGATAAGTTAAGATTTTTATGGTATAAGTACTTGTCTTCCGACAGCTTTAAAATTCTCTAGATTATCAATCGCCTCATTTGCCTCTTCTAGTTTCATGGTCTTAGTTATCATTGGTTTAACTTTACCAGCCTCTGCTAATCTCATTATCCCCAAAAAGTCTGATTGGTTTCCAACTAAACTGCCTACGAATTGTATTTCTGACAAAGTTATTAATGGTGCGTGAAAATGCAAATCCGCTCCGAATAATCCCACCATTATGTACTTACCTTGTTTTGCCAAAGCTTTTGGATAAACTGAAAGCGTTTTCTCAGAGTTATTTAGGTCTATTACAGCGTCGATTCCCTTACCTTCGGTTATTCTCCTTATTTCCGCTAAGGGATCTTGAACTGACGCATTTATTACGTAATCGGCTCCAGCTCTCTTAGCAGTCTCTACTGCCTCCTCTCTCACATCTACACCTATTATCGTTGCACCACCGACAGCTTTAGCTATCTGTACCGCCATTGTTCCTAGACCGCCACCAGCCCCTACTACTACTAATGTCTTAGTTGGGTCTAATGATGCTTTTCTAACTGCCCTATATGTAGTTATTCCAGAACAAGTTAAAGGTGATGCTTCTACGGCATTAAGTCTTCTCAGCTTGTACATATATTTATAATGAGGTATTAACACATATTCTGCGTAAGCTCCATCAAAGTTAATTCCTAACCATCTAGGAGAATCGCACAAATGCTCTTCCCCTATTCTACAATAATAGCAATTTCCTTCTCCCTGCCAAGGGTTAACTGCAACTAGATCACCCTTAGAGTATCCAACAACTTCATCTCCCATTTCCTCTATTTTTCCTGCGATCTCGTGACCTAAAGTTACCGGCAATTTCACACCCAAATCTTCTACTATTCTTAAATTCCCAAATCTCCCTTGTCTCATGTGAACATCAGAATGACAAACTCCCGCAGCCTCTACCTTTATCAAAACTTGTGCTCCCTTAGGTTTAGGTATATCTATATCTTTTAAAACGAGAGGTTTTCCTATTTCTACTAATCTAACTGCTCTCATGCTATCACATAAAATATAAATATGTCTAACACATTATTAAGCATTATAATGTTATTTAACATAATAGCTTTAGTGATAATCATCTAACGTATTATGATATTAAGATTTATATAGATGAATCTAGTCAAAACTTCATCGTGTTCGTTTTCTATTTATGAATTCATTCATTCTCTTTTTTGCGGAATCCCCCAATGACATCAACGCCAACTCCATGACTGCATTTCTTATCTTCTCCTTATCGTTTTTCAACCAATACTTCATAGTCATAATAGAATTCATATCAATACTTTTGATTTTCTCTAACTGTTTCTCAACTTCTGTATAAAGGTCTTCCCTTTTGACCACTATATCAACCAGCCCTATAGTTTTAGCCTCTTCAGCAGTTATGGAATCTCCAGTTAATGCTAGCCTAGTAATTGATCTACCCAATATTGAATAACCTACTGATATTGCCATTGGCGGAATTAATCCCAACTTTCCTTCTGGAATTGAAAAAGTAGCGTCGTCAACTGAAATTATCACATCACAGAAAAGGAGTATCTCGCAACCACCGCCATAAGCAAGCCCATTAACTGCACATAATAATGGCTTCTTTAAATCCACTAGACTTTCAATCGCGCTATATAAAGCGTTGAAGAAGTCTAGGGCATCTCTTTGATCCTTTAACTCTAACATGGCATTGATATCATCTCCTGCGGAGAAAGCTCTTCCATTGCCAGTTAAGACTATTGCTGAAATTGACTGATCGTCATTACAATCCCTCAAGTGTTTTGCTAAGAGACTCCAGCTTTCCTTATCTAGGGCATTTAACTTTTCTGGTCTATTTAATGTGATCCAACAAACGTCTTTTCTTCTTTCAGAGAGGATTTTTACCATAATATGATATTTAGCAAAGGATATCTTAAATGTTGAGCTTTCAAATTATACTGTGAAGATTTTAAAATTTGAGATTAAAATAAAATTGAATAGTGCGCTGCTATGATATTGAATCTTGGCTTACGATCTCCAAGCTAACCATACCTTTTTAAGGATAACACTTATATATAGAAAATCAAAAGTAAAAGGAACAAACAGACCAGCTAGAATGTTTACTAATGATACGCTATACTTGCGTTCAAAGTTATCGTTCAATAACGTACCAATTACAACACCCAGTGGATCACCATATAGAATATAAGTGAAGTACAACGCAGGATTAGTAAAACCGTGAGAGCTAATAAAGGTAAAGATGGGATCAGAAAATAACGCATAACCCGTAAAATAGCTTAAGAACCAAACGATAGTCATCATGAGGATTCCGAAATCCCAGCTTAACTTCATCTCCTTTTTGGCAATCCACATTGGAGATTCAGGCAGCCAAACCCTAGTAATTAACGCAATCAGAGAAACTAGAAGTCCGGCCAAGAAAAGTAATCTCCATTCGCCTCCTAAGACTACTGCAATAGGTCCCACAATCAACGTTGTTAAAAAGCCAGAGGCTGTAACTAACCCAACTGCCCTACCTCTCCTTTCAGCAGATACGGTTTCTGATATATAAGTTGGCACTACACTGATTTCTCCTTCTATTCCTAATCCTATAATGAATTCTGCTATGATTATCCATGAAAACGTTTGCGATAAAAAGCCGATTAGGGATCCTAATGATACAAGTCCCATGGAAGTCAATAGCCCAATTTTTCTTCCCTTGAATGATGATAGCAATCCGTTTATTACTCCACCAATTGCATATCCAATCATTTCAGCAGATAATGGTAAGTTAGCGATAACTGTAGAGACTTCAAACTGCTTTCTAGCGTAATTTATAATGTAAGGAACGTTGAATATATCCCAAAAGGTTAACGACATCCCGATTACCAAGACTACTAATTTCCAGTTCATACTTTTTTCTGAAAGTTTAAAGTTTATAAAACTTACAAACTATACTTGATACAATACCGTCGTTTGCAGTATTGGATTAAATGGCAAGCTAAAAAGCACGGCATGATTGTTGAGTTTGTTAATCCTAAGTACTCTTCTGTTTCATGTCCTAAGTGTGGTAAGAAGATGAAGGAAGTTGGTTATAGGTATTTCCTCTGTACAAAATGTGGTTATAAGAATGACAAGGATGTTATTGCAATGGTTAATTTAAATAGGAGGGGGTCTCTGACCCTCTCGTCTGCCCACCAGATGAGAGATGTAAACGCTAATCGATGGTGGGAACGATGATCCCTCTGTAAGGGGAACCATCGCCCTTTCAGGGCGGTGAGCTTCCGGTATAAAAACCTTTCCATCAAAAACCGAGCGTAGTCTACACTACTTACGCAAGTGATGAAACCTGCTTTACTCACTAGCGTTAAACTGCCTATTATAGTACAGTTAATTTATCTTTTGATACATCTATCCCTGCAATTGGGGGCTCCATTTATACTCACCATTATGTTTTATTCGGGCTTTTTGCCCAACTTCCGGTCCGAATTGGAGGAGGCCAAGCTCACCGACGGGCTTTAAGCCCAAGAGGCGAAACGGCCTACACCCCAGTCAGATCTGTATTACACAGATCTGACTAATATGTTTTATATAAGAAAGTCAGATAATTGCCAAAACCGAATAAAAGTCAGCAATACTACAGTTTCTAGAGATCTTAAGAAATTGATAACAATGGAATCATAGAGAAAAGAAATAATGAGTATAGAATTTCCGATCCAATCATTAGGTATGCCTTGCTGGAAGAGGGTATCTGATCATTTTTCTCTTAATAAAATAATCATAACTAAGGTGAATTAGGTTTTTATTAGTTAGTTCAAAAATTAATTTATGATTAGGGGAATAGATGGTGTAATTAAAGGAAGAAATACCATGGATGGCGCTGGGGTTAAACTTTACAGAGTGTTTGGCGGACCAGATACTGTGGATTTAACAGATCCTTTCCTATTACTGGACTTCTTCGGCTCAAATAAGGTTGAGGAGTACATTAATGGATTTCCTTGGCACCCGCATAGGGGAATTGAGACTGTAACGCTATTATTTGAGGGAAAAGTGGAACACCAAGATAGTTTAGGTAATAAGGGAACAATATATCCTGGCCAGGTCCAATGGATGACTGCTGGAAGTGGAATATTTCACCAAGAAATGCCAAAACCATTAGAGGGTACAGAGATTCCCAAGTATAATCAAGATCCATTCCTAGTAAGAGGATTACAGTTATGGATAAACCTACCATCTTACAAAAAGATGACACAGCCAGTATATAGGGATGTAAAAAGTGTTCCTAAAGAGAAGTTCGACTTCGGAGAAGTATCAGTCCTCGCGGGAGAGTTCGCTGGAATTGAGGGACCAGTTAAGGTGAAGAGTGATGTTGATCCGTCATACATTCACGTAAAATTGAACGGGGACATGAAGTTAAAGGTAAAAGAAGGATATACTGTATTAGCCTATGTGGTTGATGGTAGTGCCAGATTTGCACCCAATTCTCCAGGTATAGGAAAGGGAAATTTAGTAATCTTCACTAGGGAGGGGGATGAGATTAAAATTAGTGGAAATGCGAGCTTTATAGTATTATCCGGAAGACCTCTAAATGAGCCAGTAGCTTGGTATGGACCAATAGTTATGAATACTGAAGATCAAATAATTGAAGCGTTTGACGATTTGAGAAAAGGTACATTCATAAGACATAAAGAGATACTATATGAATAATATCATGCGTAATACTTAATATTACTTTTTATGATTTTTTTAGAATCAATTACAGGATATTCTCTCAAAATTTAGGGGATATAATTGATATTATAAGATTAAAAAAGTTGATTTGATATTCGTAATGATGGGATTAAAGTTTTAGTGATCTTGAAATACAAGGTCTCTTAAAAAAAGTATAATGTAAAAGTTAAAGAATATGCAGAAAGTTATAGGAGTTGAACTAAATCTTGAAGTTCACAAAGGAAGAGTAGACAATATAGGAATTTCACATATAATAACGTGTACTATTCAATCTTAATAATGATGGAAATAAGTTAGTTTATAGTTCCAAATCTCACTATACATGATTTACTTTTTGAGGACTTTTGTTTAAGCTAGAAACATTTTAGGAGCGTATATCAAGTATGCTATATTGAGTCCGTCCTTGAGATTAGGTTATATACCATGAGTATAAATTATATCCTAGATTAGCGACACCATTAGCATCATTAAAACTCTATTCTAACTTGTATCGCATCTAAATAGTATGTAATTATATATCAAAACTCCAGCCTTTTCTAGGTAAGATCTCATATTCTTTAAAATATATCTTCTTTATGTTAGACATGTTCACATGGACGTTGAGATAGGGATTAAAATTCATTATTACTTGGTCTTGAGCAGATTCAATATTCCATAAAAATGGCGAAGCATATAATGTCGTCACAGTATTATACAGCAATGCCATGCCATTAGTGTTTGTTTTATTTAGTTTAAAGAAATCTCTTACTCCAAGGCATAACTGGAGGGACGAACTTATCCTCTGGCTCAACAATAACCTCAACTAAAGAAGGAGTATTCTTTATAGCCCTCTTTAACGTATCAGATATCTCTTCATCATTGGTTATCCTATACGCGGATAGTCCATACCCTTCAGCGATCTTAACGTAATCTGGACTTGAAAAATCAGTTCCAACAATGTCCTTACCCCTAGCTTTCATTTCAGCCCTTATCCAACCGTAACTTCCATTATTAAAGATTATAATAACCACATTAGCATTGACTCTCCTTATGGTCTCTAGTTCACCAACTGAGAAACCGAAACTCCCATCTCCAGAAAGAGAGAAAATCAAAGAGTTAGGCCTTGCAAAATAAGCACCTACAGATGCTGGGATTGAATAGCCAAGACCACCTAGACCATAGTTAAAAATGAAATACCTACCAACTTTTTTGGCCTTGTAGAAAGCAGCAGTGTAGATTGCGCTAACTCCGGGATCAGCTATTAATACAGCCTCTTCAGGTGATAGACTCCAAAGTTCCTTTATGAAACGTAACGGGTTTACTGCTTCTCTCCTCTCCTTACTAAGCCTATCTTCGAATGCACTTCTATCTAAAATAATGTTCTTTTTACCAATTTTTCCACTACCTTTAATTTCCTTAATCAACTCCCTCAATGTTACTTTAGCATCCCCTATGAGGTTTATACTATCGTAATTATTCCCAGTCTCAGTCTCGCTAATGTCAATGTGAATTACGGTTTTGCCTCTGGATGGTATAGTCCAGTTATAAGTATTTGCTGAATCCGTATTACTTCCTATGAGAATTACAAGGTCTGATTTATCTACGATACTGTTCGAAAAATTTGTACCGCCCCTACCGCCAACCACACCTATTGACAAGGGATGGGTTTCTGGAATACAACCCTTACCAGTTATTGTAGTCCCCACAAGAATTCCTAATAACTCAGCTAATTCAGTTACCTCATCCCACGCCATTGAGTAAAGTGCTCCTTGACCGCAAATTATTACTGGAAATTCACTCTTCAAAATTAAATCTACGGCTTTCCTTATCATTTCACGATCCGCTAAAGGTCTTTGAGATGGATATTTCGAGAACTCCTTTTGGGCTTTAAGTTCAACGTTGCCTTCTAATTCATCTTCTAAAACATCTAGGGGTATTCTAATGTGAACTGGTCCAGGTTTTCCACTAGTACTTAATCTGAATGCTCTCCTTATAGCATGAGGTAATTCCTCAACATTATACACTGTTATAGTTTCCTTAGTTATCGGTCTAAATAGGGAAGCTTGATCTAATGCGGTCAAATAATTCTCCTTCTCTCCGTATAACGGTGTATCAGTAGTTATTACTATTAACGGTGTAGATGACTTATACGCTTCAGCAACTCCAGGGAGCATATATATTGAACCAACACTTGGGCCTTCAACAACTCCAGGTTTATAAGTTAGCTTTGCGTATGTGTCAGCCATGTAAACTGCGTTTCTCTCATCTCTAGTGATTATGTGTAGTACTTCGCCTTCTTTAAGTTGATCATATAATGATATTGAGGATTCGCCCGGTAAACCAAATATGTGTTTAACGTCATAATCCTTTAACAGAGTCAAGAGAAGTTTTGAACCATTCATGAACATTAATGATTTCACACGCATAAAAAGTGTTTTGACACTTGAAGACCATGATTTATAAGTATTTTAGATGAAAAGGGACGTTATTATCAATGAGAAATCAATATATCGTGTTTATCGTACCATTCCTTAAATCTCTTATATCTCTCCTCCACTGCTTTTTTCATGTATTCCCGTGGATCGAAATCCTCTAACCTGACCTTATTTATCGATACTATTTCCTCTATTTTAGTCTTATTAGCTAACGCATCCACTGCTTCTTTTCCATATATTTCCTCTAACATCAGCCTACCCGTTTCTGTTGCATAGCTTATATTCCATTCTTCGTTAAAATCACTCTTGACTTCCACGTTATAGTCTGGAAATGCCTTCATTAGTTTATACTTAACTTGAACTGCCACAAGATCTGCTAAGGTACACCCCTTATTAGCAGTGAAAATTAATCTAACAAAAACCCTATTGCCTTCAACTTTTATCTCTCTTACTAGTCCTAAGTCATATATATTTATTGGAATCTCTGGATCGTAAATTTGCCTTAAAATTTCCACAATCTTATCTTTCATAATCCTATTCCTCCAAGATATTCACTATGAGCCTTCTTGATCTGCTTTATAGTATTATCATATTCTCCTTTGAGCACATCCCTAAACCCTTCTGTAGCATTAAATGCCATCTCTTGCCAATCCTTTAGCCAAGGTTTGATAACGTCTTTTAAGCTTGGTTCCTTACTAAAAGCGTATTTGAACAGTTCTTGAGCTTGGTGTCTATGCCTTAATGTATCGTTATAGAACGACATGTGAATGTGCCTAATCATCTCATCCCCCATTTTACTGAATTGTTGCGTTAGATGTTGGAGTGTTAGCTCATCTAATACGAATTTGACCGCTAAGTTAAACGCTACTAAGCTTTCTCCTACATCATATGTAGCTAACATTTTCTCCAATACTTCTCTTGTTAGTTGAAATAGTGGACTCTCCTCAAATATCTTTCTCGCTTCCTTTCCAAATCCTAAGCTTGGATATATAATATCTAGCATCTTTACTCTTTGTGCAATTCTTTGGACTCTTCTCATGTGGTCCATTCCCATAAATATGAATACGTTAGTTATAGAACTTGTAGGAGCCATACTAGCTAGATACATTGACTCCATTTGCATGATGTGGAATACATACCTTAATGGATCGTAAACGTTCTTGTATAACTCCAGTACTTCCTCACTTAGGTTCCAATCGTATTTAGTATTTACAATTTCCTCATATATCTTATCTAAAAAGGTTTCATTATCATCTGCCATGGAGTTGTAGGTCCAATATGTAAGTTTGTATGGATCTTCATAGTCATGCCATTCTCCTCTTTCGAATAATGGCTTAATGAATGGTGAGTTGTCTCTAAAGTGTTTATACCATTTTTGAGTTATATGCTCTGTCCCTAGTTCAAATGGTCCCTTATCATAGATGTAAGTAGGGGATCTTGGATCCGCCCAGTATGACAATGCATAGGTGACTATTTGATATTCCGATGGCTTTTTCCTTCCTAGTTTCTTCTCTAGCATCGGCCAAGTTGACCAGACTCTTTTGTACCCCCTATATTCATAATCTCTGAAAAACCGATCACCTTCTACTCCACTTTTGAACGCTCCGAACATTTGTTTATACCTTCTATACCATTCCAAATCCTCTAATCTAGTCATAACCTTTTTCACCTCATAACTCCAAATACCATTTTAGATAATCCCCTCTTACAATGATTTTTCCTGCAAATGCGCTCATCCTTACCTCAACCTCTCCTGGAAATCTAACTTCTCTACCCAACACTTCCTCTAGCGTACTTTTGTTTAAAACAAGTTCCCTTTCACCCACTATTCTTATGTATGAGCCTCTGTCGATAACTCCTTTGAAAGTATTTGGATTATCACCCGCTATAGCTTCAACTACACCGTAGCTGAACTCATCTTTCGTAAGCACTGGACCTACAATATTTTGTGATAATTTACTTAAATCTGTTATTTGATATTTATCTAAAATTGATTCAAGAGTTAACTCCAAACTCATTTATCACACCTCTTTGCCTATACATACCAAACCATTTAACCTTGAACTCGGAAACGGGAACAGACGGAACTTTAACAAAAATGTCATTACCTTCAACCTTCACATCCAAAGGAAAGAGGGTACTTCCCTCAGGATTTATGCTCTCTCCTGTCCTTGCATTATACTCCCATAAATGTACTGGGCATATGATTTTCTCCTCACCGTCAAAAGAATTTGGGTCTATTAAACCTAACGCGTGAGCGCACCTTGCATAATACGCCTTTATTTCTCCATTTATATTGACTACTAGAATTTCGTATCTATTGACCTCTACTAACTTAGCCTCACCTTCATAAATATCGTCTAGTGTTAGCACTTTATGGAATTCTCCAGGGTAACTCATAGTCTCACGCCCTTAATTTACCCTCCCTTTCCAATCTTCTAACGATACTATATTTTTCAATCTCATCTGTAAATAGTACTGAAGGAGATCTTGGGGCTAACTTTATAGCCTCTTCGGTCTCCTTTATAATCTTGAATATATCATCGTTTTGATTCTCTGGCTTCCAGAACTCTTCCTTAGGAGGCCACCAGACTAACCAGAAAACGTCATATGGCTTTATTACGTCTCCAACTTTGGCGTTAAGATCTAAGACTTGACCAGTAAAGTAGTTAACTAACCTTAAGTCCTTATCCTTCTTTTCCCATACTAACACGTTTACTGTTAGACTCTTCAACATTTCAATAGCCTCTTCTACCGTAATGTTTGTTGGAAGTACAGCGGGTAACCACACTGTGCCTTCTTCTGGGACAAATACTATGGGTACTGCTTCCATACTCATTTTCTTTACCCCTCCGTATATTTCTTTATCCTATTGAGGAAATCTTGATCTTTCTCTTTATATAATAATGCATATGCACCGTCAGTAGGGTCTAGACCAGCCTCCCCTTCTTCCGTTTGTCCCATATTCCATATTACCTCTTGAAGTAGTCTCTTAGGATCCTTGTATGCCTCTTCAGTAAACTGTATCATCCCCTCAAGTACTCTTTGTGTGTAAGTCCTTCTTCCAGCATATCTATCTGGTTCTTGATCAAAAATCCATAAGCATGCTGGACTATCAAACGTATATATCTTTCCCTTGTACTCTTTTAAGTAGATTCTTAAGTACTTTCCGTTTACAGGCGCTTGTATTGGTACCTGACAAACTGCACATAAATGTACTGCAGTTAATGGTAATGGTATTTGTCCATCAATTATCTTCTTTATGTAAAAGTCCCAAACTCTTCCGAAAAACTTCTCCCAGTGTGGGTATTTCTCGTTTAACCATTTTCTCTCATCAGGTGTTGGACCTCTAAATGCGACATTTAGAGTCCTTCTCCACGTATATAATCCTATAATAAAGTTATGATGCCAATGATCTAACTCTAATTCAAACCACTGCCAGTACCAAGGTAATCTTATCCCATAATCTTCTAGTAATCTCTTAAATTGGGCACCTACCCATTCTGTTATAAACTCCTTGTACGACATTATTCTAGCGTCTAGTGGAGTGAGGTAATCCATAGAAACTCCGGTTAATGCTCCTATTAGCCTAAGGGATAGCCAGAATCCTTTCGCTATTAAATATTCTCCTGCCTCTTTATATGCTGGACCTTTTTCTCTCATTCTAACAGCAAATTCAACAGTGTTTCTATAATTTTTCATTAGTCCTTCTGAGACATTAGATAAGGCTTGCTTGACCTCTCCCCTAGTTTGACCTAGACCTCCCTCTCTACTCATCATCATTTAGTCTTTTTTATACTTTTTAAGAATTGGTCTAACAAGTTTGATAAACATGTTTACAGTTTATAGTTTTTAAAACCTACTCATATGAGGTGTATTTAAAAAGAGTAAGGTACAAAGGGGAAAAATTTAAAAAAATAAATTAAATTTTCTTTTTCATCTCTTCATTCAACTTTGTCACGTCAACAAAGGTCTTTAGAACTGGGTGCCCTATTTGTGCGTGCCTAGATTCATCAGTCTGTATACTCTGAGTTGTTGAGGAAAACACGAAATCATTAGTCTTATTTGCCATTGCGGCATACGCTACAAATTGTAAATTGGTAAATCCAGTCTCAAATGCAAAGGTAGTCATTAAGGCGAATTCTATTGCATTAGTCCCGGTAATAGTATCATCAAAGAACGATCTAGCTGCTATTGGTAACCAGCCGTCAACCCAGAACATCTTATGTGCATAGGCGAACTTAGGACTAGCTTGTATACTATCATGAGATAGTAAGATTTGCACTTGTGCGTGTCTTACCTCATCCATAGAACCGAATGTGGATAAGTTTCTCCATTCACCGGCTTTCCCAAACCTCGCCATCCTTGCTTCTGCTATAGACGCAGTATATTCTGGTATAGGAACCGCAGTTATATGGAAACAGAAGGAGCCTTGATGATATGTCTTATCCAATTTCTTTACTAACTCTGCTCTTACTCCAGCCTCTCTAACCGAGAAAAGTCTTTGATCTTTCTCCTTTTGATTCTTTACATACTCCCTATATGTCACCTTATAGGGGGCATCATATAACTCGGCCCATACGTCTATCGGTAAATTCGGTATTCCACTCATATCTACTGGAAATAGTTCTTCTTCTTTTACGTATTTCGGTGCCCACTCTAGCTTGTTCGCTAAATCATAATACTCTTCTCTTGATGGTAGTTTAGGTTCTGCAGGAACTGGTTTCATAAGTAGGTATGTATCATTACTATATATATATAAATGATTGCTAAACATGTTCGAAAGAAGAAGTAACTTTATCCCCACACTTATGTTAATAGTTTCTGAAGATCAAAACTTTCCTCTACCAACTTATCTTTTTTGCTTGAGACTTCCACTTGTTTTTGTATTAATTTATTAAGAGTTACTATCTCTTTAACGTTCCTATTTATTGCTAAGTAACCCTTAATGGTACCTCCTTTTAAGTATATTACACTGAATCTTGGTCTTTGTGATTCAAACTTTCCTCTTATTACGTATTCGTCATAGTTCCTCGTCTCACCGGCCGATTCTATGTGAATATCGAATATATCCGACCATATGGATGATATGAAATTGTAGGCTTCTCTATTGCCAGCCATGTTCCTAGCTGCCAATTTTCCAGTGTACTCAGCGTTGTTCCAGTGCTCAATCCTCTTCCTCCTACCCTCCCTAGGATCAAATATATTTGCAATATCCCCAGCCGCATAAATGTCCTTAGCGCTTGTCTCCAAGTATTCATTCACAATTATACCGTTATCAACTTGTATACCGCTTTCTTTGGCAAGTTCTACGTTTGGTGTTATTCCCACGGCTATTAGTAGCATGTCCGTCTCTAATCTCCTACTATTTGACGTTATAGCGTTCTTCCCTTGTATCTCCTTTAACGAATCGTTAAGTATGAAGGATATGCCTTTACTCTCTAGATATTGTTGTATTACTCTTGATACTTTTTCATCAACGAATGTGTTCCATATATATGGCATTACTTCCACGACAGTAGTCTTCACGCCAAGTGTTGTTAGGCTAGACGCTACTTCAACACCTATGAAACCAGCCCCAATTATTAATGCATTCTTACTCTTACTGGCAGCCTCCCTTATCTTGTCGGAGTCATCAAGTGTTCTCAAGTATAAGGCATTCTCACTTCCCGGAATGTTTAATTTTCTAGGCCTACCACCAGTGGTTATTAATGCTTTATTAAAGGATATTGTATTACCATCGCTTAATATTGCCTCCTTTGAACCTGTATCGATCCTTTCAACGCTCTTGTTCAATATTACCTCCAAATTATCCCTCTTATAAAAATCATCAGACTCAAAGAATAACATGTCTTTTTCCAATTTTCCCCTAAGATAATCCTTTGATAGTGGTGGTTTATCATATGGGTAATATTTGTCTGATGAGACCATGATTATTTTTGAGTTTGGCTTTAATTGGAGTAGTTCCTTTAATGCATTATATCCCGCTATACCACTCCCAATTATCAAGTAGTCATATTTCATCTTGATCTAGATTCAAAAACGGTAAAAAGTAATATTAAGCTTAATCTAACAAGTTTGATGCATAGAGATTTTGAACCTAAAAAATCCTTGTGTTATTTAAAAAATAAAAGATGAAGTTTAAACCATCCTTGTACATTTTATATCTACATCAAATAGTTTATCTAATATTTTACAAAATTATGATTCCAATTTTTTAAGAGCACTATTGGCAATTTCCATATCTTGTTCCGCAGATCCGCCAGATATTCCTATTCCTCCTATTACTTGCCCTTTATAGACTATAGGAAATCCTCCACCGAAGATTATCAACCTAGGTATTTTAGGAAATCCCATTGCCAGTGGGGGGTTGTCTCTAAGCATGTTGTACCACTCGTGTGTTGGTATACCAAAACTTACCGCAGTCCACGCTTTATCTATGGCTATCTCTATGGTTAAGATTGGTGCACCGTCCATTCTCTTAAAAGCCTTCAACTCTCCTCCTTCATCTACTATTGCTATAGAAACCTTCACTCCTAGCTCTTTAGCCTTCTTTACTGCCTCACTTGTTAACATATCTGCTAATTCGTCTGATATACCTAACTTATTTAGCACATTCATGAATACTATCTAAATATAAGGTTGAATTAAGCTATACATAAAACTTGTTTGAGTAGATTTTTTAATATGACAGAAAAAGAGGGAAAATAAGGCGAGTGTTAAAAATGGTAAATAAGTTACTTTCCCAACTAGCTAGCGTAGAAATTCTAACGCCTAAAATCGACGATACATTATGGTTTTTCAAGGACATTTTGGGATTATATGAAGTTGGAAGGAAGGGTAAGTCAGTGTACCTAAGGGGTTGGGAAGATTGGTACACGTATAGTTTAAAGGTTACTGAATCTGATACCGCTGGGGTAAAGGAGATTGTATGGAGAACCTATAGTGAAAACGATCTAATTGATGCTATAAATATAGTAAACTCTAATGGATTAGGATTGGGATGGGATGAAGGAGAGCCGGATATGGGAATAGGAAGAGGTTACAAATTTATCTTGCCCAGTGGTCAAATTGGTAAACTTGTATGGGAAATGAAAACGTGGCGAGCATCAGGTGAACTTAGATCGGGATATAAAGCTAGGCCTATGAAAAAGCCTACTAAAGGAGTTCAAGCAAGGGATCTGTCTCATATATTTATTTTCGCCTATAACGATGGAGCTCTTGCTAAGACCGTAGAGTTGTTGAAGAAGCTCACATTTAAAGTAAATGAAATATTGAAGGAAGGTGATAAGAAAATTGCGTATTGGATGGCAATCAACGGTACAGCACACGATTTAGCAATTGGTCTAGATCCTTCTGGAGTTCCGGCTAGACTAAACCATGTTACGTTTAATGTGGATTATGCAGATGACATACTTAGGGCTGCGGACTTTTACACTGATTACGGATTGGAAATTGTAGGAGGTCCTTTAAGACACGGCATAACAGATAGCAATTCACTTTATGTAAAAGAGCCTGGTGGTAACTTAATTGAAGTGTTGCATGGCGGTTACCTTAATGTTGTACCAGATTGGGAGCCAGTAGTATGGGATACTAACGAGGATGGAGACAGATGGTTATATTATTGGGGACATGTAAAAGAAGCGTTCTGGCATGGTAGTCCCATTCCAGCTACTAGGATTAGTGACGAGTTAAAGGAGATAGTCAGACAGAAATTAGGAGCAAAAATCTAATAATAGTTCAAATTATTATTTTTTAACATAAATATGTTATCTCAAAAAATATCATTTCTTTATATTTATTTTAGATTTAGAGAGATTGCTTCTTCAATTTTCTTACTTCAGCAGTTGAGTAGTAGTTACTTTGAAATATAGTGTATAATGGTAACCGCCAATGGTTCTCTCAATTTCGAGCAAGTTAACTTCATCATTAACGTATCCGCCTAACTCCACATTAGCTTTTCCCTTCCATATTTCTCCATATTTGGTCTCATCCCTAACTCTACTTACTATTTCGTATAGGTCAACTTCACCCTCACCCCTGCTTGGGAATCTCCTTATACAGCAGTTATGGGATTCTCCCTTAGGTACCGCCCTGTAATCTAGGTGAAATCTAATAACTGCTGTCCTTATATTTTAGAATGGCCCGAAGTTTTTAAGAGGCAGCGACTCAGTCCTCTCCTCTAATTCGACTTGCATTCTAAACATTACACCTCCTCCCCTTACAGCATATCCTCCCATCTTTAGTCCTCTCTCTGGTTTATTGTACTTTGGAAGCAGATGGTGTAATTTAGTCATGGCAATTTTAGCATTTTCTTCGGATGTCCATCTAACCAACCTCTTACCAATGCCCAATCCTTATCTACCCACATGAATGGGAAATACAAGTAATTCTTTCCCTCAAAGTTGACCTTTAACCCAATAGCTCCCTCCATGTATTGTACTAAATCTGGATCTTGATACATGTAGTCCCAATTGTCCTCTGA
>Ga0081529_145370_pt1 | contig 21683 bp, 25 predicted proteins | sample EchGeymetagenome_FD_71012 | JGI IMG/M metagenome (GOLD analysis project Ga0081529, IMG submission 71012) | Ferrous microbial mat and aquatic microbial communities from Echinus Geyser, Yellowstone National Park, USA - transect B T=78-80 C v2... ...
TAGAGGACCGCTTGCAAAGACTAGGATATTGCTTGGATCAAGCGGGCCCTTAATATCCCTAAATCTCTTGTATATTATGTACGCAGCCAAGCCTTCACCGCCAAGCACCTTATCATAAACGTCATCGCTAACGTCTTCAATCCAGGTCTTACCAGCACTAAGATCTACGTAAAGGATTTTACCAACCCAACCGAAGATACTCATTGAACTTTAATCCTTAGATAGGGCTTATTAAGTACATATCTTATATGTTAGATTAATCCAAACAAGCACTTATCGGCAAGAACCTTTTAGAGAGATTGCATTAATTATCTATAGATGACACAACCACTTGATTGTGATGAGTATGGTAGATGGATTAGGCAGGCTGAGTATACCCTGAGGTCCATAGACGCTGATATGAGTGCCAGCAATTATTCGTGGGCATGCTTCAAGGCCCAGCAAACGGCTGAGTTAGCCTTAAGGCGTTGTTAAGGGCCATGGGTAAGCCAGCCTTTGGACATAACCTAGTGGCCCTCTTCAACGACCTGGTTAATTACTGCGGCAATGCGGGTGATAGGCTGCGTTTCTGTGTTGGTTGTCTCGATAAGATGTACGTAATGCCACGTTACCCAGATGCCTTTGTTGAGGGCGTGCCCTTCGAGAGGTACACTAGGGAGGAGGCTGTGGAGGCCCTAAATTGCGCGAGCCTAATCATTAACACTGGGTTAGGGGTCGTTCGCCATGTCGTTAGATGATGTAATTAGGGAGAGGAGTGCCGAGAGGGAGCGCGTGATCAATGAGTTGCGTGATTACGCGGCAAAACTCAGGGGTAGGTTCGGTAGATTGACCGTGATACTCTATGGATCCTATGCAAGGGGCGACTTCAACCTATGGAGTGACGTGGACGTGCTAATAATTTCCGGGCATTTCAGGGGTACGGATTTCGTGACGAGGTGCGTAGAGCTTAACGATGCGCCACCTAAGCTCGAATCAATATGCTGGACGCCCGAGGAGGCTTTTAAGGCGTTGGCTAAGCCGTGGTGGCGTGAGGCCCTTAAGCATCACGTGGTCATAATTGATGATTACAAAATAGCGAAATTACTAAATTCGCAATAATGCCTTCAGCATTAACACCAGTTAGAGCATTGCTTTATTAAGTGTCCTTTAGTGGTTTGGTTTGATGGAGATTAGGTTTGCCGAGATAATACTTGAGAATAGGCCGAACTGGTTTTGGCGAGTTCTCAAACAATTGGGTGTGGATTATGCGGATGGCGTACTACCTAGGTGGTTTAGGGATTGGAGGCAGATTGAGGAGGAGAAGCCGTGGGATTACGAACCGTTGATGCGTTATAAGGAGATGCTTGAGGAGAATGGTATTAAGCTCGTTGCTATTGAGGATAATCCGCCACTTGATGGTATTAGGCTCGGTATTAGGGAGTTGAGGGAGGAGGAGCTTGATAATGTGGCGAGACTTATTGAGAACATGGGTAAGTTGGGCATTAGGATTTGGATTTATAGTTGGATGGCGGGTATTGGTTGGTCCAGGACAAGAACTCACATACCGGATAGGGCTGGCATGTACGTGACAGGCTTCAACATTAAGGATATAGAGAATTCTCCACCATCCACAATACTCAAACGTGTTGGTAAGGTTACGCATGAGGACTTATGGAAAAACCTTAAGGATTTCCTGGACTATATTATACCAATTGCGGAGCAGGCTGATGTTAGGCTTGCAATGCATCCCGATGATCCACCCATACCTGAGTATAGGGGTGTGCCTAGGATAATGAATAGCGTGGAGGCCTTCGAGAGGTTGATAAGCCTCAACAGGAGTGAGTATAACGGTATAACCTTCTGTATGGGAAACTTCACGCTGATGATTGATGACATACCTGGAGCCGTCAGAAAGCTCAAGGATAGGATCTACTTCGTACACTTCAGGGATGTCAGGGGTGATAGGTACAACTTCGTGGAGACGCTCATCGGTGAGGGTAAAACGGATCTCGTTAATGCAGCCAAGGCTTTCCTGGAGATTAACCATGAGTGGTATCTAAGGGTTGACCACACACCGACTTTAGAAAACGATATTGAGTATACACCGGGCTACTCGTACCTAGGGAGGATATACACCATAGGCTATATAAAGGGCCTATTCAATGCTGTGTCCAGAGAGGTTGAGGAAGGCAGCAAATAGATCTAATAAGAAAATGATTTAAGTTATGGTCTGGGCAATTGATGTAAATATGTCCCTGGATTGTAATTCGGTGATTAACGACCTTAGGGGGAGGTTGAGTAGGTTAATTAATGAGAACTACGTAGCTGTACTACTCTTTGGATCGTGGGCTAGGTGCGAGGCTGATGAGAGGAGTGATGTCGACATATTAATCCTCCATAGGGGACTCAATAAGATCAACAAATTAAAAAGGAGTAAGGCAATTTATTTGGCAATCACGGCCCTGCTGAAGGACTACCCCGAGTTCACGGTGTTGGACATGGACTTCGAGGAGTTCATAAACCCAGGCATAATACGGCCTCTACTCCTGAATATTTATTGGGACGCCTTAATCCTCCTCGACAGGTCCGGTATATTACGGGATTTCCTAGCCCATGTTAGGCACAGGATAATTGAGAGTGGATTGAGGAGGGTTAGGGATGGTAGGGCGTATTACTGGATCCTGCCTAAACCCATGGCTGAGGTAAGGGTATTATGATAGACCCAATAGGGGAGCTCAAGTACAGACTGGCGCTCGCCAATGAGCATCTTAGACGAGCGGAGACATACTGCCAACTTGGTGATTGGGCTGGGTGCGTCCATTACTCACAATTATCCATTGAGAACTTCGTTAAGGCCCTAATTTCCATGTATGAGGTACCGACGTGGAGCCACGATCCCTCTAATCAATTACTGACGTTGTTGAGTCAATTACCTGAGGATTTAAGGAGTATTGTGAGGGAGTTGGCACTTATGAGTCGCGAGGTGGCAGTGGAACATGCTCGATCAACCTATGGAGAACCCTCAAGTGGGTTAACGCCCGGCATGTTATATGATAGGGATTACGCAAGCGCTCTGCTTAATAAAGCCCGTAGGGCTAGGGATATCGTTAACACCGTGCTTAGGCGTTTAGGGATTGAGAAATAGTGCGCGACACCGAAAAACCATGCCCTGGTTATGGGTGGATCGTGAGTTTATAATTTGGTAGTAGTCCTCCAAGTCCCATTGCTGCGATTTCCTCCCTTGTCGGTATTAGGTCGGCCATTAACCTTGGCAGGAATATGTCGAGAGCATTGAAATCACTGTAGTAGATACCGCCTGCTGACACGGCCAGGATTGGTACATCACCCAGTAGGGCTATCATGGTCATTGTCGTGGGCTTTATAGGTACTCCATAGGCTATTATTTCAGCCCCTAACCTCTTGATGGCTATTGGTGTCCTATCAGTCGGGTCCACAGACATACCACCAGTTACCACAACAGTCTCCGCATTCTGGTTCACAGCCTCACGCACCGCACTTGCTATCTTATCCTCATCATCAGGCACAACCTCCCTATACACAATACTCCAACCAAACCTGTCAGCCCTAGCCTTTATGACTGGGTAGTACAGGTCGCTCTTCCTGCCTTGGTAAATCTCGGTGCCCGTAATAACAACACCAAGCCTAGTCCTCCTAAACGGCTCAACATTAACCAATCCCTTAAGCTTAAGCAATTCCTCAACCTCCTGTCTTCTCATACTAAGTGGTATTACATCGATTATACCCACCACATCATCCTTCACAACACCAACATAGTTCTGTCTCGTTATTAGGAGGACATTACCGCTTAGGTTAAGGGTCTTTAGCCCATTGGAATCGACAAGCAGTACTCCATTTACGGTAGTCAATAACCGTGCTGAACCCTGTCTGGCGGGTTTAACGTAGATATTTCGTCCAGCAACAGCATTGGCTACGGCTTCAGCGATCTCCCACTCGTACATCAAGTCACTGCCTTCCTCATCACCCATGACCCACACAAAGTAGACGCCAGAGTCCTTCAACTTCTCCACATCCTCCCTAGTTATTATGTGGCCCCTTGGTAATAATACGGTAGCCCCATCCCTATCCACATATGTTGTGTCGTAACCCAGCATCAAACCAACAGCATCATCAACCCTAACAAGCCTCACAATTCGTGAATAACGACACGCCTTATTAACCATTATCCACCTAAAACACGTATTAATTCAGACTTATTAATTAAAAATTAATGAGGGAATTGTATGGAGCAGTTGAGGGTTGGTTTTATAGGGCTTGGTATAATGGGCAGCGCCATGGCCATGAACATACATAAGAAGGGCTTCTCGCTCATTGTTTATAATAGAACGAGAAGCAAGACAGAACCCTTTGCAAAACTCGGGGTACCAGTGGCTAACTCCCCCAGGGAGGTTGCGGAGAAGAGCGATGTCGTTATTGGCATGGTGACCGACGCACCAGATGTTGAGGAGGTATTACTTGGTAAGGATGGTGTGGTGCATGGAGCTCATCCCAGCCTTGTTGTTATTGACATGAGTACGAACTCGCCAGAGCATGCCAGGTACTTTGCCAAAAGATTGGCTGAGTACGGCATTGAGTTTCTAGATGCACCAGTTACTGGTGGTGATGTTGGTGCTAGGCAGGGCACATTAACGATAATGGTTGGTGGGAAGAGGGAGGTTTTTGAGAGGGTTAGGCCTGTGCTTGAGACTATGGGTAAGACAATAATATACGCTGGTGATGTTGGTAATGGGCAGATGCTGAAGCTCCTGAACCAAATAGTTGTTGGCATAGACATGCTGGCGGTAGCCGAGGCAATGGCATTGGCCAAGAAGGCTGGTATAGACATGGATAAACTATTCACGGTACTATCCACGGGAGCCGCAAACTCATTCACAGTCCAATACTACATGCCCAAGATGATGAAGGGCGATTACGAACCAGGCTTTAGGGCAGCCCACCTTAAGAAGGATCTCAGGTACGCTCTAGAGACAGCAAATAAGCTTGGCGTCCCATTACCAGGCACAGCAATTACCCTGGAACTATACAACGCACTGGTGGCTAAGGGTCTTGGCGATAAGGGAACACAAGCCCTACTTAGGCTATATCACGAACTATCTGGCATAAAAGAATGATGCGTTATTTAACTTATAGACAGATTTCATGAGAATTTAAAACGACGGTATTATCTTGTGAATCATGAATTCCCTAAAACCAAGCAACTCAGCCCTTGTCGGCTTACTCCTCGCTACATCCATTACTAACTTAAATAACCTCTCACCAGCTTGATCAATAGTCTCCTGACCGAGTATTACTGTGCTTGCGTCAAAATCAATATTCTCACGCATTTTCCTGGCGGTTTGCGGATTCGCGGTAACCTTTATCACTGGCGCTATCGGGTTACCCGTTGGTGTTCCTCTACCCGTCGTGAATATAACAAGTGTTGCGCCACCTGCAACCATACCCACCACAGACATTATGTCATAACCCGGCGTATCCATTAACCAGAGACCCTTACCCCTAACCTCCTCCGCATAGTCAACCATTCCCTGTACGGGACTTGAACCACCTTTAATGATTGCACCCAATGACTTTTCCTCTATAGTAGATATGCCACCAGCTATGTTACCAGGAGCTGGTTGTGTACCTACTAAATCCACGTTATGGGACGCGGCGAGTTCAACCCACCTCCTAACGGTTCTAACTATTCTCTCACCAACCTCCCTAGAAACGGCCCTATTTGCTAAGATATCCTCAGCACCAATCATTTCTGGCGTTTCTGAGAGGATCACCGTACCTCCTAAATCAACTACCCTATCCGCTACATAACCAACAACAGGATTTGAGGCCAAGCCGGAGGTTGCGTCAGAACCACCACACTCCACGCCAAGCACTAGGTTCGACATATCAACCTCCTCAGGTCTTTGCGAAAGTACTTCCTCAGCCATCTTCCTAAGCAACCTAACACCCTTCTCAATAGCCGCTGGTGTTCCACCATCCTCCTCTTGAATAACCACCTTCTCCACAGGCTTCCCAGTCTTTTCAATCTCCCCAACTAAGTCATCCGCCTGAATCTGCTCACAACCAAGCCCAACAACGAGAACACCACCGACATTGGGGTTCTTAGCCGTATTCACCAAGGTTCTTCGTGTGATTTCCAGGTCTGGTTCCAATTGGCCGCAACCAAACGGGTTCTCGATAGCCACAGCACCCTGAACCTGGTCCGCAATCCTACGCGTAACGAAACTCGAGCAAATAACAGTTGACATAACAAGTAAATGATTCCTAATACCAACCCTACCATCAGGCCTGACGTAACCAAGTATGCTTTGTCCACTCATTTACCACCACCCCTACACACACTATGTACTGCGGTTAAGCTTTCTATATTATGAACGTGCACGTGCTCACCAACCCTAATATCCACCTTAGCCCTACCAATAACATGCCCATACTTAATCACAAAATCGCACTTACGAATATCCCTAATGGCAAACTTATGGCCGAACGGTATATCATTAAGCAACTTAATGACAAACTTAGCATTACCAATAATTACGTGGACAGTATCTCCTGACTTAAGATCACTAAGGGCTATGCCAACATTATCCTTAGGGTTAAGCACCACGGCAGGCCTACCTTCAATCATAGTCTCCATAATTACCGATAAGATCTAGGTAATGGAATTTAAATACTATACCTAACTTATTTTAACCTTTATGATTAATTGTCAATATTTTGATGAAAGTCATCATTATATTAGTATCTGGCAGCATGCTTTATATATTTAGCTATATTGATTGGGTTACCTACAAAACCCACGATATTTATTAAAGAGAGAGTATTCTAAGGCTTTGCTTAGTATGTGGCCTCGTGCCGGGATCTCTAGGACCACGTTGATTTTAATCGTCGTCCTAGTGATCGTTGTGGTCGTCCTTGGAGGTTTACTTGCATACTATGCAACTAGAGTACCACCGCCAAAGGAAGTTCTATTCTATACCTAGTGGGCGACGACTGGTAAGGTCGCTGGTGAGCATACATGGCCATTATTTACTCAGTACTTCCATATACTGGTTGAACCTTATGTTGTTCCTGGCGCTGGTGGTACATCTGCTAAGTACGCAATTATAGCCCTGATAGAGGCTGGTAAGCCGCCAACAACGTTCCAGAGTCATGAGGGTCCCGAGATGATTAGTTACATAGAGATTGCACCTCAGGGTACAAGTTCGTTCTATAATGCCACGGCCTGGTGGGACTCCTTACTATCTACTGGGAATGTTTCAATACCGGTGATTGAGGCTGGCATGTTTAATGGGCACATGTACCTGTTCCCAGTGAATGTGCATAGGGGCGGGTTACTGTTCTTTAACCCTCAGGTTCTTAGGGGGTTTCGGCTTCTACAGACTCAAGCACTGGCTTAGTGATCTGTTATTTATGTTGGTTGCGATAGGCACATTCATACCCTACGAGGTGGCTGCGGTACCGCTGGTGAAGATTATGGTGTACCTGGGGCTATTCAACTCATATGCAGGGTTAATACTTGCTTACTTAATATTCTTCGTACCAACAGTCGCTCTATTGATGGCAATATTCATATCGGTAATACCGAAGGACTACATGGAGATGGCATACATAGGCGGAGCAAGTGACTTCACAATATTCACAAGGGTAGTGCTACTGCTCACAATGCCCGGAGTAATTGCAACCGCGATATACATATTGATCATGTCATGGAATAACTTCTTCATACCACTGGTCCTTGTGGAATCACCAACTAAGACCAATAGCGCGGCGGTTCAAAAGTACATTGGTGGTTATGGTGTCCTATACAACGAGACCTACGCAGGCTCATTAATAGCCGCAATAGTGCCGCTCGTGATATTCGTATTCCTAGGGAGATACTTCGTTAAGGGCTTACTCGCATTTGGCGCCGGTGGGAAGGGCTAATAATAGGTTGTGAATAATTAAAATAAAAATGAGAATACTCGCAATAATAAACAACCCGGGGCTTACCCCAAACCATAGGCAGGAATTATTGACCAAGTTAAGGTGGGAAGGGCTCATGGTACGTAATGCCAGGATAGCCTCAGACCACATAGAGCTAGACGTACTAGTCAATGATGAGCGTGAGGTGAGGCTTGTGGAAAGGCTCGGCTTAAATCTTCAGGAGGTTCGCGTCATAGATATGGAACGTACTATAAATTACGACGTGCACGATGCGCTGTTTAAGTACGTGGAGCTATTTAATAAGGAGAGGTTTTGGGAAGCACATGAGGTACTCGAGGGGGTATGGCGTCTAAATAGGGATAAGGGGTTGCAGGGATTAATAATACTCGCCGCAGCATTCGTAAAATTGCAGGAGAATAATCCAAGAGCCTTTACGGAATTGATGATGAGAGCCAAGGACCTAATAAAAAACAGCAATATACCAATTAACAAGAAAAGCCTTCTCAAAAGGATTGATAACGCCCTGAGATCGCAAAAGCCCTTTAGAATTGAGAGTGCTGATATCGAGTATTGATTGTATTTCGACCTAGTTTAGGTCAATTATGGTGATAAAGGGTGGAAATTACTATTTTTAATAGGAAATTACTAAGGAAGTGTGGAGTTAAATCATCGATGGTAATGCATCACAACTATAGCATAAGCTCCATCATTATTCTGAAAAGATTAAATTACAAATTTTAACTACCCTAAACACACCCACGAGAGAAAACCTTAAAAATGACGTTATTGATGTAAGAACCGCGGCCGTAGTCTAGCCTGGTCTAGGATGGCGGCCTGCCGTTCACGATTATAGGTGAGCAGTTAGCCGCAGAACCCGGGTTCGAATCCCGGCGGCCGCACCAAGCAACATTTTATGCACTCTCATGGTTATTTTCGGTGCTTAAGATTTTCCATAATTCTGTTGGCTTTAGTTGTATTGTTTTCTCCGTTATCTCATCATTACAGGCCAATATCGCCTTTATCATCATTTCCCTGCTGGCCATTAATACGTATTTCATCCCCTTATCCTTCACCACTCTCCTTATCTCAACATCCTTGCTGTTTTCTCCAATAATTAGTAATTGAGTGTCTCTGCACTTAACGTTTATTGTTGCGGCGTACACAATCCTCGTAATACCCTCATAAATGTTCCTCAATATGACGGCACCTATGTGGGTGCATAATCGTCTCTTTATCATTGATGCTTGACAATCGCATAGGTACTTACCGTTTACGTACCTAACCACGTATTGTGGTAATGCGTCACCCATTTCACGTCGGCCGGCAACGACCCATACGTTTTCATTCAATTTCCTAATATCATTGTTTAGGAATCTGCGTAATGACCTCATTAACCAGGACCTGGACTTTCCGGGAAATCTCCTTCTCAACTCCTCAACGCTTGCCTTCACGGCATCCATTACAGTGCTCATGGTAATTACTATACGGTGGTAATTTTACCTATCGTTCAGGTTTAATTATAGTAATTCAAGTTGAGTAGAGGTTTTTATTCCAGGGAGCCCTCGGTAATAAAGCCATGTATACAGCCTCCGTATTCAAATCCAACCTCTCTATGAAACGCCTAGTGACGGCCCCTATAAGCCCATACCTCTTCCCTATGTTCACCACGCCGTAGTACTGTTCCGCAACATCATTTAACTCCCTGCCCCTCAATACCTCCTCCGCGAATTTCCTCGGCACCATAAACGCTGGACTCAGGCCCACGGTTGTTTCGCCATACCTATCGGCAATCACAGCCATTGTTACGTCTAGATACGCATTTATTTTGCCTAACTTGATTATTCCTGCCTCAATACCAACGCCGAACTCTGCATTGGGCGTACTAACCAGTGCGTAATTAGCCCTTGTTAAGGCACCATTAAGTATTTCATCAAAGCCCATGGGCTCCGGCGGTAGGTCTTTAGGAGGTTCCACAGCAATCACATTAGCTCTGAACCCCATGAGCCTAAAGGCTATTTCCACAGCCCTCACCTTGTTCGGATTCCTTGAACCAACAGCTACGGTAATCACGGGGAATAGCTCAAATAAGGGTTCTTATTTAATTAGTGTTGTGATGAGGCTTTACCTAGCGGATTTGTGAAGGTTATGCTGAATGGCACGGGTATTGGTAGGTAATCGAGCATTACGCCGGAGGATGTCGTTGCTGCGGCTGAGGGTAATAACCTGGTGGCTTGATTAACGCCAGAGACCGTGGACCTACTACCCCTACCCACAAGTGGTGTGTCACCGTATTTATTGGATTCGGAATCGGTTTCTTAAATTTGTGAAAACCATGGGTCCTACAGATTAATGGCCAGTTCACGGCGTCTTCATGATTTAAAAATCCGTGGTTTTCATAAATTTAAGAAAAACTCGGTGCTTATATATTCATGAGCTCCCCGCAACTCCTGTTGGGGTTAGGATTGGTAAGGGGCATTCTATAGTGTCTACGAGGGAGTGTGCCGAGTTTGCGCTTGTTGATTTCATGTACGTGCTGTTGTGTTGGGTGTTTGTTGTGGTTGTTCTTCATGAGTATGGCGTGTGTGGTTGTTTTGTGCCCATGTTCGTGGTTCCTTATAAGCCTAGTTGTTAAAATAACTGTTGGGTGTGGGTGTGGGGTGGCCGCTAGCATGGCTGATGACCTATGGAGGTGTTGATTGCCAGTTGTGGAGCTACGTTTACAGTAAGTGCATGGAGTCCGAGCTATGCAGTGAAGCAGCAAAAATACTCATGGGCGAGTTGAGCAAGCATAGGTGCCTCAATTATGCACCAAAGTAGGTGCTTTAGTTATGCACTTAACCAAGGGTGGGTTCAAAATCAACAACGGGCCGCCCAAAATGGGCAAAGGCCCGATGAGCCAGGGAGACAGCCTAGGAATGAGAGACGAAGCCTCCCAGCCCCAACCCACCCAGGCGGGGAGGATAGAAACATGCACAGAATTGATAAGCAAGGCAATGAAGTGCCTAGAAAATAACAATAGAGAGTGCGTCACGAGACTCATCGAGGAGTTAATAAAGGCAGACTGCCACGATGGTAGACTAATCGGCAAGGAGGTTGCTGATAGTACTAGAGGTATTGTTCATAAGCTGTGGTTAAGCTACAGTGGCGATGATGAGCATAGGTGTAGGTTATTGATGCTGCTTAGGAGTCTTGGTGTGTCGAAAGGTTGGGTTAGGAGCGCGACCCGTATATCAGACTTGCGGGATCTAAACAAATGGTTAGGAAGGTGTGGAATTAGCTGGAAAAGTAGGGCAACGAGGAATAATGTCGTTAGGCAACTCGAGGATTTATTGAGGGAGAGGTTTGGTTGGAGCGAGGTCAAAATGTGCGAGAAGATGTGGCGATTTATCGGAGTCGACGTAAATGAGTTCAGGAGACACGGAATAGAGCCGTGCATTTGGCTTGAGGGCATTAATGAGTTGAGCAACCTAAGGAACCCATACTGGCTCGGGCTGAGGGTCAGTGACTTAACGGTTGGAAAAATTGATGAAAGGGTCAGGTTGGACTTAGGGACCTCAAACACCATTGATGCAATATTCTTCCTAATACTATTGGGTACTGTCAAGGCATCCCTAGAAATTAAGTGGGGAAATAGTGCACCAGCTGCGAAATACACATCTAAACCAATCAATTTATTATACTACGTAGTCCTAAACGCCGATACATGGCCATGGCCAATCAAGTTAAACGCTGACGAGCTCGAGAAGATGATTAAGAACTTTAATGATAAGGAATTAGCCATGTTCATAGCTGGGGCGCTTGATGGTGATGGATCGATATGGTACAATGGATCCATTTATGTAACGATTACAGTCTGTAAGAACTGCCCGAAGAGGTTCATCCTCGATATGCTGAAGGAGGTAATCGCCGAGAGGTTCGGCATCGTTGGGAGCGATGGATCGCTTGAAACAGCCGATGCCCTAAAGTTCGGTGGTGAAGACACCGTTAGGTTGTTTAGGCTAATTAGACCATTTGTCCATCATCCACTCCGCCGATTAAGAATTGAGCTGATCTTAGCGCTTTATGACAGGAGGATAAGCCGTGAAGCATTCGAGAAACTTTACGAAATAACAGAATACGAGTACGGAGGACCAGACGTTAAACGCAACCATGCATTAGAAGTCGTAATCCAAGCGGCCCCACAAACCCACACCCACGGGGAACAAACAACCCATAAAAAGGAATTGAACATATTACTCGCCATAAGGGTTCCATTTGCTAAGGCAATACTTTCTGCATCTCCTCAAGGTTCGGAATTTTCCAAAGCTTCATAAGTCTTAACCTGAACCTCAGACTCCAATACTGAAAGTTGACTACTCAATGTATACGGTGCTTCCATCGTACCTTGCGCCCCTCAGTGTGGAAACTCTCCTTGCGAGTTTTACAGCCGCCTCTACAGCCCTCCTTGCGTATTCTTCAGCCCTCTCCAACGCCTGTACCCTATTTGCTCCGGGTCCTATTATCCCCATACCCACTGGTTTTCCGTAATCCACGGATAAATCCATCAACTTCCTGGCTGTTTGGTGAGCCACCAATTCGTCATGCTTTGTCTCGCCCTGTATCACGGCGCCTATTGCCGCCACCGCATCGACATCCTCCTTCTTCAGTAATTCATTAACTACTATGGGCATGTCGTAGGTACCCGGCACCTTGGCCACGTAGGTCACCTCCGCACCCAGGAATTTCGCATGCTCCAGTGCCTTCTGTAGCATTAGGTATGTTATGTCGTAATTGAACTCCGCAACAACTATGGCAAGCCTGATTTTACCAACGCTCACGGGTGTATGGGTTAAACGGTGTATTTTAGTTTTATCCGGGCTATGGATTTTTAGGGGCCTGCTGAATTATTGCTGTGGAGTCCTTCTCGAGATTGTGGATTTGGAGGTACATTAAGCATAAGCTGCCTTGGTACTATGACGTATCAACAAACAGGAAACCGGCTAAGTACCTAATTGCATCGAGGGTTAGGGCTAACATAAACCTTAGGGATTCTAGCGAAGGCGAGTTATGGAGGGAGTTTGATGAGGCCACAAAGGAATTTCTCGATTTATGGGGTAGGGTTAGGAATGGTGAAGTTGATATAAGGAACGTACCCAAGAGCGAGCCATCACTCCTAGATCTGGTCACCGAGATTGTGAGGAGGATGCTTAGGCATTGCGAGTTCTGTGAGTGGAGGTGTCGTGTTGATAGGACTGGCGGTAGGAGGCTTGGTGTTTGTATGCTGGATTCCGTGAGTAGGGTCTCCACGTACTTCCACCACCTTGGTGAAGAATTACCGCTACGTGGCACCTTGGGGTCTGGGACAATATTCTTCACATCCTGCAACATGCGATGTGCCTTCTGCCAGAACGCCGACATAAGTAGGGATAGGTTCAATGGAGTACCGGTGACCCCCAGGGATCTTGCGTCAATCGTTGTACTGCTTAGGCTTGAGGGTGTTCATAACATCAACTGGGTTGGTGGTGAGCCAACGCCTAACTTACATAATGTAGTCGAGGCGATAGATCTGTTGGCTAAGCATGGTATGAAGATCCTGGATCAACTCGGTGAGGAGGATTATGAGCACATACTTTCAGTTAAGGCTGACTTCCTACCCTACAACTTCAATAAGGGTTGGGCCATGTATGGCGATGAGGTAAACGTGCCCATGCTATGGAACAGCAACTTCTACATGACGCCGGAATCACTAAGGCTGCTCAGGGTTGTCATGGATATTTGGTTGCCCGATTTTAAGTATGGTAATGACAAGTGTGCTTTCAGGATCTCGAGAACACCGAGGTATTTCGAGGTTGTTTCCAGGAATCACAAGGTTGTCTATGACTGGGGTGAGGACATGATAATTAGGCATTTAGTGATGCCGAACCATATCGAGTGCGATACCAAACCCGTGCTTAAGTGGATTTCGGATAACATGCCTGGAGTCCTCGTGAATATAATGGACCAGTACAGACCCGAACACGAGACCGACCCCCATTCAAGCCATTACAACCCAGAGTTCAGGAAGTTGGCTAGGAGACCAAGTAGGGATGAGCTTATGGAGGTGTATAGGTATGCAAGGGATTTGGGGTTGAATTTTGAGTTGATAAGTTTTGAGAAGAAGATTGACATTAGGTACCTTGGCGATCCTGATTCATTGGTTGATAGGTTGAATGGTGATTATTGATGAAGAGGCTTAATCAACAACGCCTTCCTCCGTAATTCTTGCCCCGTTTTCCCTCATGCCGGCATGTCTAATCACCCATTCATCCCTCGTCGGGACAACGCCCCCATCCTCGGGGCATCAATGTTCAGATGCCCACGGGGCTGGGCGCCCGCGCCTTCACTGGATTCCCCTCCGAGCGCGGGCTTATCGGTACTTATTTTATCTAAAATTTAAGCTTTTTGTAACCAAAAGACTTATTAATAACTTGGTAATTAGCTCCTCGATGGAGGTGCTAACCTTCAAGGGTAGAATACAAGCTGAGAGGAGACAAAGTAAGACCTACGTCAGGATTTACGTATACATGGCATATGGAGGGGATAAGCTGGTTAATTACATAGGGAAGGAGGTTGAGGGCATGTTGGTGGTGAGGAATGAAAGCTCACAGAGCACTACTCATTAGGCTACCCAAGGATAAATGCAATATTGATTACATTAAACGATTAATAACTCTCACAAATCTTGCTTACCGAGATTATGAAGTCTGGGTTCCAGACTTACCCAAAACCATACAGCATCATCTCTATGGTTTCAAGAGCTACAAAAATAGCTTAGTGTTTGGCACAGTGCCAAAGAGGTGGTTTACTAGGGCATGGGTACCGCTGAAGACAGTGAGGGTTTACGGTGATGGTTCTATGATGGGTGATAGGAACGCACTGGTGGTTCTAGATTTCAGGGGCAATGCCATCAAGTTGCGCCAGGTCTGTAGGAACGAGCCTGGCTACTCTATCGAACTCACAATGCCCATTTGGGTCATTGATAGGATTAAGGAGGGCGGTGTTATTAAGTATGCAATGATTGGTTTAAAGGATGATAAGCCATACTTGGCTTTAATTGTCGAACGCGAGGTTGCTCAATATACTCCCAGTGAGTACAGGCTCGTGGTTGATGTTAATTCATGGAAGTATGGAATATCTTGGGGCTTAATAAGGAATGGAAGGATTGTGTCGTATAAGCAAAAGGGACTAAACCTAGGCAGGTACTATGGGTTGTATAATGAGGTGGTTAGGCTTGGGAGGAAGTACGGTGAGCTGAAGAGGTCGGGGCTTCATAAGACCACTGAGGGGCGTAGGTTATGGAAGAGGATTAAGGCAATGCACGCTAGATTATACGCCATAACTAGGGATAAGGCTTACTTTCTGGCGGGTAAGTTGGTTGGGAAGGCGTTGAGGTATAAGGCGTCGTTAGTCATTGATGGCATGATTGAGGAGTCGAGGAGGGGGTTGCTTGAGGAGGGGTTGCCGAGGGATGTTATTAAGCTATTGATGAGCAACTTGAAGAGGTTTGTGCACCAGCTAGAAACCCTAGCGCAATGGTACGGCGTACCATACAAATTCAGAAGGCTACCAAGCACAGTATGTCCAATATGCCAACACGAACTAACCCAATTACCAGGTAGAATCATGGTTTGCGAAAACTGTGGATTCAAAGCACCAAGAGACCTAGTTCCAATACACTGGGCATTGAGGGAGCACAACTACGAGTTTGAGCAGTCCTAGAAAGTTATTTACTAGTCCCTAGGGGCTCAATCAACAACTCCCTCTTCCGTGATCCTAAACGTTACCTCCCTCTCTGGGTGGTATGGACTATCGAATATCTTGGCTATTCTCACGTTCTCCTTACCTTTCCTAAGCCAAATCCTATAGGTTGCACCGTGGGCTATCACATTACCTCCTGCTGGTTTCAGTGGGTTTCCGAAGAATACATCTGGTTGAGCAATTACCTGGTTTGTCACCACAACGGCAATGTTGTAGATGTCGGCTATCCTAAGTAGCTGGGCAATGTGGTGGTTAAGCTTCTGTTGTCTCTCGGCCAAGTTCTCCCTACCTGGATACTCGCTTCTGAAGTGGGCTACTAATGAGTCGATGAGTATTAATCCGATGTTCTCCTTCTCAATGATTTTTCTGCTCTCCTCAATTATCATCATTTGGTGGTCGCTATTGTAAGCCCTGGCGTACAGTATATTCCTAAGAGCCTCCTGCGGGTCCAAACCCCTGTACTTGGCTATCTGCATTATCCTCTCGGGCCTGAACGTGTTCTCAGCATCCACATAAAGAGCCTTTGCATTTAAGCCACCCTTATCCTCAGGCAATTGAACCATAACACTAAGTTGATGACATAGTTGCGTCTTACCACTACCAAACTCACCGACTATTTCCGTGATTGCCTTAGTCTCTATACCACCACCAAGTAATTCATCGAGAGACTTAACACCAGTACTGATGCGTCTTATTCCCCGCCTCTTCTCATAAAGCTCGTAGGCTGTTATGAATGGTGTTAAACCAATGAGCTTCTGGGCAGCCGCAATTATCTGCTTAGCCCTATCCTCACTACCGAGTATTTCAGCAAGCTCCTTAACACTGGCAAAGGCAACATCCCTTGCGGTGTTATACCCAGCCTCCCTGAGCTTCTGGGCTGTAACCCTACCAACGCCCTCGATTTCCTCAACATCAATTGTGGGATAACCACTACTAACCGTGGCGGTGACTGTGGTACCCTGTTCACTATTTCCGCTCTCTTGTTCCTCGGTCTCTTCAGTCTCCTCAGGCTCACGTTCTTCTTCAAGCTCCTCCTCCTGTTCCTGCACCTTCCTCCTCCCCTTTGGCATAATCTTCACTTGAAAATAAATGGTTATTACTTAAAAAACTAAGTTTTCATGAAGAACCCCTAAGCCTCAACCAGACGTATAGGCAGGTCTCACGCCAAAGTCTATCGATATCATCACCATCACCATTAACGACACGCCTGAGCATGTCGATAACATCCTCACCTGGAACCACTGGTTTTACGTAGGCAATGTCATCATCATAACCACAGGTAGCCTTCAACAACCTATCCACAGCCCTACGTCCAAGCAGCCCTCTTAATTCATCCCATGAATACCCAACGTAACCCAATGACCTATAAAGCCTATCCGCAGGGTTATTACCAAACCACGTGGTTGCGATATAGACATCAGAGTCTGCGCACACCTCTTCAATGGTGCTTATCAACGCCTTACCAATACCAAATCTCCTACAACTCTCAATGACCGCTATGTAATAAATAATGCAAAGCTTCACAGAACCGGCGTTAATACTATAATAAACAGCTGCACCCACGTTGGATCCATTAACCATAGCTAATGCGACGGAACCAATGCCATAGTCAACAACAGCCTTTGCATACCTATAGCTAGACCCAAAGGACTCACTAAGTATCTTATCAGCCTCACTCATTAATTCCCTACCACCAATCACGACATTGAGCGTTCCTTCGCAATTCGCCATAGTGGTACCAATTCCATGGAGTCTGGAAATATTGTATATATTGTATTATACACGCCTCCCGCGCCTACCTCCAGGTGGCCTAATGGTGTCCGTGGGTATTGGTGTCACATCCTCTATTCGCCCAATGATCAAACCAGCCCTAGCCAAAGCCCTGATAGCCGCAGCAGCGCCCGGCCCAGGTGTCTTCGGACCATAACCACCAGGTGCCTTAACCTTAACATGAACGGCATTTATTCCCCTACTCATGGCTATTTGAGCAGCTTTATATGCAGCCATCATTGCCGCGTATGGGCTTGGCTTATCCCTATCGGCCTTGACAACCTGCCCACCACTAACTCTAGCGACGGTTTCAGCACCCGTGAGGTCCGTGATTATTATTATCGTATTGTTATAGCTCGAATACACGTACGCAACACCCCACCTCATCTTTCTCGCGCCGGTTACCTGTGTCGGCTTAATCTCGGGCAACTGGGCTTGCTGGGTTGGTTGTTGTACTTGTTCAGCTTGTTCCTGCGTCTCCTTAGTCTCTTCGCCTTCCTGCGACATTCGAAGCCTGATACTCCCACTCATTTTATAAATTTTGCCGTCTAACCAAGTTTATGAGCTCTTCATGCTTTCTATTATACTCAGCATGTGGCTCGTCCCAATCCTAAATTGGGTTGGGTCCGGCCTTCTCTCGGAGGCTCTTAGTAAATCAAGGACTTGCTGGTACGTCCTTATACCACCGGCAACCTTAATTCCTATCCCTGGGTTATACCTCCTCGATAATTCAGCCATTAACCTAACATTCTCGATCTGGGCACCTGTTTTGTTACCGATCTTCTCGGCATAATCCCTCTCCTCAAAGCCCGTGCTCGTCTTTATGAAGTCAGCCCCTGACTGCATCACGATTCTATAAAGCTCGAGTTTCTCCTCCCTAGTCGTGTACGCATCCTCAACTATAATCTTTATCACCTTACCCTCCCTATGTGCGGCATCGACCACGGCACCTATGTCATGCTCAACCTCATCCCAAAGGCCCGATTTGACAAGGCCTATGGGTGCCACTATATCTAATTCATCGGCATACTGGGAATACCTCTTAATGGCATCAATTCTAGCCTCGGTAGTCCCTGCACCGAAGGGAAAATCGACGACCGCCACAACCTTGAATTTATAGCCCTTACGGGCCATGTACTCCCTGGCATAACGTAGAAACAGGGGGTTTATTGTTATTGAGTATGCACCGTACTTAGCCGTATCCTCAATCAAAGCCTCAATCTCCCTAACCGATCCATACGGCCTCAGGTACGTATTATCTATTAAATTAACTATGCTTGTTTCCATACGCCTTCATTCTAAGGTGATTTATTAATGCTTTACCCTAAACCGTAGTAAATACTTATTAAAATGACAAAGTCCTCGAATAGCAGTATGAGCGAACCTACAATAAAATCCGTGAGGGTATTAACGGTGATGGGCAATTTCGAATGGCCAATTGTTAAGGTTGAGCTCAGTAACGGACTTATTGGTTATGGGGAATGCCATAGAGGCCCTGGCATTAAGGAAATACTGAGGAGGGCCGAGGAGCTTATTAAAGGTAAAGAGGTCAATATTGAGTACCTATTAAGGCTCATTAGGAAGCACATACCGAACTCCGAATGGGGCGTCGTTAATAACGCAATAAGCGGCCTAGAGACCGCGCTCTGGGACGTTAAGGGAAAGCTCACGGGCTTGCCAATTTATGAATTGTTGGGCGGTAAGGTTAGGGATAGAGTCTCAGTCTACGCAGACCTACATGCTGGCGCTGGCATTATGGAAACTGGGGGTAAGAGGTGGGTTGAGCTGGCGGGTACCGAAGTCGCATATAACGTTGAGAATTACATAAAGAGGGCTAGGGAGGCGATGGGCATGGGCTTCAAGTACATAAAGTTCGACGTAGATGTCCCGGAGGAAATGATGGAGACGGAGTTCGATAGTGCATTCGGCATGAGGATTGTTAAGTTCGTGACATCATTCATAGGCGGTGTCAGGGATGCCGTCAAGTACGATGTCGACATAATGATTGACGGGCATTGGGCCTTTAGCGTGCCCACGGCGATAGCGATAGCCAGGGAATTGGCGAAATACGATGTCTTCTGGTTCGAGGACCCCGTGCCACCAGAGAACATCGACGCCATGAGGGAGGTTAGGCTTAAGTCGCCCGTGCCCATAGCCACGGGCGAGAAGTTATATAGATTGTCTCAATTTAGGGAGTTGATTGAGAAGGGGGCCATAGACATAATACACCCTGACGTTCAGAGACTTGGCGGCCTATTAGAGATGAAGAAAATAGCCTACCTAGCCGAGGAGTACTACGTACCAGTCGCAATACACAATATATCGAGTCCCATAGGGACCATGGCGAACGCCCACGTGGCATCCACGATAGGTGACTTCATAGCGATTGAGTGGCACGCAATAGACCTGCCCTGGTGGCCGGACATGGTTAGGGAGGGGATGATAATAAAGGATGGGTACATAACACCACTGAAGAAGCCCGGACTTGGTGTTGAATTAAATGAGAGGGTCGCTATAGAGCACGCTAGGGATCAGGGCGAGGTCAAGGAATTCCTGGGTTAACTAGGCATAACCATAGCATCATTGCTTAATGAGTGAATAGTATAGTTTTAAATTGATGGTTTAAGAATCTACGTAGGTGATGAGTGAGCCTCGATCAATGATTGGTGATGATTTACGAACCGGGCTGATTTATTGCTGTGTTGGAACCATGGATAACCTGGGCTTCACGATTTGCTTCATGTAATCGACTAGGTTCGCTTCCTCAATAGCCTTCAAAACCTCCTCATCGCTGGCGCCCTTCTTTATGTTGATCTTGTACTCCGTGGGCTCTATATGCTTAACATTAACGACCCTCCTCCTGACGCCCGTTAGGGATTTGGGCCCTGTGATTATTACGAAGTTCTCATCCTTAATATCCACAATAACGCACTTCCTCCCAGCCTCCCTACCTGCAACCTTAACGCAAACCCTACCAATATCGAATACCCGTGGCATCAAGCACGATTAAAGCAGGGGCTTTATAAGCATTTCACGCCTTATTCGCATCTTTATGTAATTTAGCCGGTATAGCTATGGTGAACCTAACCTGAAAATTGATTGCTTAGTTACCATCTCTCCGGAGATGGCTGTTAACCCCTTAGCCGTATTTTCAGACCCTAAAGTTGTCTCTTGGTACTTCCATTAATAGTAATAATTTGCTACATCATTTTTAAGATTCTAAGCATTGTAAATCATAAGTTAATTACATATAACAAACTCTATTTAGTTAAAGGTAATTGCCAAAATCGCAAAAGTAGGTCCATATGATTCTTCCGTCACATCAGAATTAGTTAATATGGCAGTAATAGCCAAAGAAAGGGATTAGCGATCGATGATGTAAAGGAATGGGCATTTCCACACCCAGTATTAACAGAATTACTAATAAATAGATGAATATAGAATTAATTGCAGACAGTAATATATCTATATAAAGAAATTAAAATATAATACTGTTCAAATATATTCTATATAACATTAATATTTAAAAAGAAATTTACAAACTTAAAACATAATGAGCGAGAAAGAGCAGGTGGTTTCTGGTTTTAGAGATTATCCATTAACCATTGATAAAATACTTGCTTGGGTATCATACGCCTTTCCTAATAATGAGATTGTTTATTGGCCTCCTGGTGGTTCTAGGATTTCTGTTACTTTTGCGGAGTTTGCCGATAGGGTTCGTAGAGTTACTGCGGCCCTGATGGACCTAGGTCTAAAACCAGGAAAGGCCTGGGAATTTGGTTCTAAGGTAGCTGTTATGGAGTGGGATACTCTTAGGTATGTTGATTTGTTCTATGCCGTGCCATCAATAGGTTCTACATTATATACTGTGAATATAAGGTTAGCGCCCCATGATATATTATATACGATGAGTGTGGCTAAGCCCGACGTATTGGTGATCAATATTGATGATTTTGAACCATTCATAAAGCCCATACTTGATAATATTAAGTCAATAAAGATGGTAATATACATGAGTGATAGGGGTAGGGTTCCTGGTCAGGATTATGGTGTCAAGATGATACCCTATGAGGACCTCCTCAAACACGAACCACTCAGGGAATTCCCAGAAATAGACGAGAGAACACCAGCAACACTACTATTCACATCAGGAACAACAGGACCACCAAAGGGTGTGTACTTTACTCACAGACAAT
>Ga0081529_120017_pt1 | contig 21681 bp, 18 predicted proteins | sample EchGeymetagenome_FD_71012 | JGI IMG/M metagenome (GOLD analysis project Ga0081529, IMG submission 71012) | Ferrous microbial mat and aquatic microbial communities from Echinus Geyser, Yellowstone National Park, USA - transect B T=78-80 C v2... ...
ATCCTAGAAGAGGACGTTTTCCTAGAGTGTACAGACCTACGGTATGGTTAACACCAAGGGTAAATTATAATGTTGACTTCGAAGCAATGAATGTTAGGATAGCTAGTGTTGGTGAACTTCCAATCTTAGGCTATCCTAGAACTATTCTTTTTGACATAATTTGTCATTATGTTTTAAACTTTAAAAATCTAGTTATGTAAATTTTAAAAGTTTACTATATTGATATAGTAGTGATAGTTGTAAGAAAAATAATATTATAATCATTCGTAAAATTCTATAAAGATAAGTGACAGTTAATGGCAAATAATGTTATGCTATATTTATCAATATATACTAAATTTGGAGACAAATCCAATTATTCCCAATATGACATTTTACCAAAAGAGATTAGGAGCACCCTAGCCTTATGATTTTGGCTTTTAGAGAAATAGAGAAATGGAGATTATTAGTAAATATAAGGCTATTTTGACGGACTAGTTTAACTTAATGGGAAAACTGTTTTGATCAAGATCGATAGAAAGAAGACCATCAGAAAGAATTTTTAAAGAGAAGAAGATTCAGTTGCAGAGAGTTCAGATTTGATTTCTTCTACATCGTTGGCTTAAAAATGAGTTTATGTAACTATTAGGCACGGATTCTACGTGTATGACATTAAAGAGAAGATGCTAATATTTCTAAATTCTTATGCTTTCTTAGACCTGAAAGTATAAGATTACATTAGGATAACCTGTATTCAACTACATTAAACAGTTTCCTTGACTTTTAGAGTCTAAGGAAGCATAATCTGTTAGTAGAGAGTAGACTGGGAAGATATAATACATGAACTTTTAGAAGTACTAGAGGTTTGATATTCTTGTATGGGTCTCTAAATTTGTAACTTAAAAGCTACGTAGTAAGTTTATAAGTTTTTTTAACTTAACTTCTCTATTGGATATCTACCTTTCTTAACAGCAACGGTAACCATACTAATAAATCTATTATAGAGAATAGACTGAGAGATAATGTACCAATTAGAGGGAAGAATAAGGAAACATAGCCATCTGCAATTAAAGATGATAAATCTGTTAAGGTAATCAAAATACCACTCTCTACTACTGGGAATTTCGACTTAGAAACTATTTTACCTATTAATACCGGCCATACTAACGAATTACCTACTTGCGATAATATTCCGTAAATTATCAAAAGGTAGAGGAAAGGAGTTAAAGGAAATAGGAACTCCGTAATAACAGCTAGAAATGTACCTAACGCCAAGGAAAGGAGTATTTTGTTTTTCGGGAAATAAATAGGAACTAAAGAACCTACAATATTGGCTAAGATAAAGGATATACTAAACCAACCAGCATTAATCTTGTTGAAAATTAAAGGTTCAATTAGTCCTCCTACAGAAGCTAAGGACATACTAAGTATGAATGATATAAGGAGGAGTGGAGAGACTAAGAAGAGAGACTCCTTGACTTTCCTTAAACCGGACTTTTTTACTTCTGTTTTCTCTATGCTTAGAGAGAAAACTAACGGGATTGAGGATAACCAAAATATTGAAGCTATTATAAATAAATCAGCTATGTTAAAAAGGAAAAGTACGATAGCAGATATTATACTCCCTATTGTATAACCGATAAACTTGGAAGATATGAAAAAATTTGCGCTTCTATACCTAGAGCTGAAAGTAGGCTCAGAATATGAGAAGTAAACTGCGTTAAGAAATAGGATTAAGGAAGATGCTATTCCATAAAGTATACCTAAAATAAGCACTAGTTTTAAATTGAGAGGTACCTTTAGATATAGAATGAGATAGAATATACTCTGAAAGGAGAAGGCAATAATTATATTCAGTTTAACAAAATTTTTTAATATTTGAGCTATGAAAGGCGCTAAAAATGCTCTTAATATGACCGCAATAGTGACAAGCACGAAAGCCAGTTCAGTATCATTATATATTTTTTCGAAATATACTGGCAAGTAAAATTGTTGTGATGAAGCAGTTGAAACTAAAATTAATAATAAATAAATTTTACTTTCAGTTTTCTTCATCCTTTTACACGATGTATTAAACCGTTTAATAGTTTTTCCTTCAAATAAATATACAATTACTGGCTAAATATGAAATCTAGATATATAAACTTACTTTGTAATTCTGGTAAAAAATTAGCCGATTCCCTTCAGACTAATGTATTTATCCCTTAAGTACGAGAGTAACCCTTCAGGATCATATTCTTTTCCAAAAGCCCTCCTCAATAAGGTCTTCGGTGGATAAGTAGCACCGTATTTACAAATTAACTCTTTCAAAATCCCCTTTATCTCGTCGAACTTCCCTTGAGACACCAAATCGTAAAGGTTAGGAATCTTAAGGTAAAGCATCCCAGCGACAATATTACCTAGAGTGTATGTAGGAAAATAGCCTATAGAGCCCTGAGACCAATGTATATCCTGCAATACTCCTTCAGCATCGTTTTTAGGAGTAATGCCCAGATATTTCTCCATCATATCGTTCCAAAGGGAAGGTACTTCCTTCACCTTCATCTTCTCGCTTATTAGTCTCTTCTCGATCTCGTACCTAATTGCAATATGGAAGTTATAAGTGACTTCATCCGCGTCAACTCTTATCAGGCTCGGCTTTACAGTATTGAAATACTTGTAAATATCCTCCTCGCTATATTTGCTTAAGAATGGTAAGTTCTCCTTTAACGTCGGATATACAAGTTTTATAAATTGTATACTCCTACCAATAATATTCTCCCAAAATCTGGACTGGGACTCATGAATACCTGTTGATGCACCAGTAGCTATAGGTGTACCTTCAAATCTAGGGTCTATGAGGAGCTCGTAAATAGCGTGTCCGCTCTCGTGTATTACAGAAAACATCGTCGCCTTAAAGTCCTTTCCTTCATATCTTGTCGTAATCCTCACGTCGCTACCAGATATTCTAATTGTAAAGGGATGAGCCGAAACGTCCAGTCTGAACTTGTCTGTTGGCATATTCAGTAACTTGATTATGAACTCGTTAACTTTCTTCATCCTTTCCGTTTCATATTGAACGCTCTCTAGTTCGTGACTTGAAGGGAAATATTGCGCCTCTTGAACTTTTTTAAGTATATCGGATACCTTGGGAAGGAGAGTGTTAAAGATTCTATCTCCATCTTCAGTGGTGAAGCCCTCCTCGTAAAGGTCTAGTAGAGCATCATAAGGTTGTTTTTCATAACCTAAGTAGTCAGCTATCTTCCTCGATAGGTCTACTATCTTCTCTAGGTAGGGAGAAAAGAGGTTAAAATCGGACTTAGCCTTAGCATTTCTCCATATTACTACACTCTCATTTGTGGTCTTAGTGAATTCCTTTATTACCTCTATTGGGACTTTAGTATAGTATTTGATGCTCCTCCTCAATACTCTAACCATTCCCTTTTCTTCATCACTAAGCTTTTCCTCGTCTATTTTATCTATTTTCTCAGAAATCTTCAAGTAAACCTGTTTTTCCAGCTCATTAAATACGGAGAATACTTCACCCCTCGTAGAAGCGTCAGCTTCTGGCATATAAGTTTCTGTGTCCCAAGCCATTAATGCTTCTGCATATCCGTATGCCCATAATTTCTTGTATTCCTCTAATATCTCCTTAACATTGTCAAACATGAGTATCAAAATACTATATGAATTGGAGTTATTTAGTGTAATGCTTTTAAATTAAAGATATATCTATATTCTATGTTCGAGGCGTTAGGTAAGTTCATTGTGAACAAATGGTATGTCGTTGTCGCATTATGGGTCATTACGCTTGTCATTGCTGCCCCTCTATCTAGTCTATTCTTTAAGTCGGTTAGTTACAAAGTGACTTTCTCCGTACCAGGTAGTACTTCGGAGATAGCTGAAAACATAGTGAATAACTATTTCAACCTAAGCGGAGCTTCTGGCTCGAATGCCGTAATAATTGTGAGGGGAAACGCTACTCCTTACGCTGGATATTTCGCAAACCTGACCAATTACGGAAACATATCCATTACCAACTATTTCTCGATAGAGAAATCTTTGCTCAATAAGACGTTCTATTCGTTAAATAAGGAGACAAATAACCTTACAAACGAATTACAGAATATCTCGAAGAGTGAATCTAATGTCTCTAGTTTTCTCTTTAAAGAGAGGGAAAATATGACATCTGAAGTAAACAGCCTTTTAAAACTTCATAATGCTACGCTAAAAGTGGAACGAGAGTTCGTTAACCTCTCCTACAAAATTAATTCGACTTCGGAACAACTTGCAAGGCTACATGACGCAATGATTCAAAACTATTCGACATTTGTTAAAATTCATGAAGGAGAAATACAAAATAATCAGACCGCTTATAACATTTCTAAATTCCTATACGTACCAGTTTCTATTTTCTTAAATTACTGGGAGTATAACTATAATTTAACTCACAACGTTAGTGAGGCCAACTTTATCGCCTTTGAAAAAACTTATCCACTACTCAGCGGAAAAGAAGCAGAATACTTCTACTTGTTTTATCAGAGGTGGGACTCATCACAACCTTTACCTGATCCATACGCCGTGGCACAAATAGATGTGGAGAATGTAAGTGATGAAATTTTCAATTCTTCTCAGCTACTTTTCGTTAATTTCATGTTTAAGTATGTAAATCTGTCGAATTTCAATAATCCACTTAATGATGAAATTTTCACGATTTATTACTTCAATTACACATATAATGTACCTTTAAACTTAGCAAAATTACTGCTTTATGAGACCCCTCAAACAGCCCTCTTCTCTGTCTACTCCGAAAAGACCGGAATACCTATAACTGTAATACAATCAGTGTTTTATGCTACTCCCTCAAATGTTAGTAAACTCTCCTTGTCTCTGATACTCTCCAAAGTAAACTCTACCAGTGAAAGAGAGTTCATCCAATGTGTTTACGAAAACCTAAGCGAAAATATGAGTACCTTTGCGGTAAAATATGTAAGTCTCCACGCTAACGTTAGCTATGGTATAGTAAGAGCCTCACTGAGCATAAATTCTACTTCAGATGCTGTCGCATTCCTAGCTGAGCAGATATCTAACAAGACGGATCTTCCTAGTTGGGTGTTTTCTTCTCTATATTATCAAGGTAATGTGAGTAACCTCTCAGCTTATTTAGTTTCACTTCACCTTGACAAACTGGAAAGCCTTCTTAAGGCCAGCAACTTAACCGCGAAACAACTTGCATTAAGGCTACTCAACGATACTGAGTCAAGACCTCTTGCTGTAACTTTGATTGTGGATTACATTAATTCGACCTCCCCCATAATAGTCCTAAATAAGACGTTGTTAATACAAGACTTATTAAAAAATTTTACGTGCTATCAAGCCTTGTTATCGGGGAAGTACCCCATATATCTGAGCATCAGTAATGAGCTTTACTCTAACGGTATTCTATTACTTTTCTTAAAAGGGAACTTCACGTACGACGAAGCCAGCAATCTAGAGAAAATGATAGAAAGTCAGACCCACCTAAACTTAACATTAACAGGTTCGGAACCTATATCACAACAGCTCAAAAACGTCGCTTCAGTTGCCTATTCAACGGCTATACCGGTAGGTATAGCCCTTGCAATACTTTTAGCTGGTATATACTTCAGGTCTTTTATTGCAGCCTTTATGCCGCTTACAATTTACTTCTCAGCGTTCTTCGTATCCTCTGTATTTATTTACGTACTGGTGATTAAAGTTTTACATATAACGGTCAATTTCCTTACTCCGAGCGAAGTTTTATTGCTGTCACTGGGACTCGGCACAGATTATGTGGTCTTTATAGCCAGTAGGTATGTAGAGGAAAGAGAGAAGGGAGTTTCCAGTAAAGATGCTGTATACGAAGCCGTGAGGTGGGGAGGTAGGGCTGTCACAATAACAGCTCTCATAGTGATGCTATCGTTCTTCTTCATCTACGTTTATCGCATCCCGTTCTTCTCTGACACTGCTATATCCGACATGCTCAGCGTTATAATCATATGGCTTGCTGCAATAACTTTGTTTCCCGCTATCCTAAGAGTCGCCGGTGATAGGCTGTTCTTCCCGAGAAGGTTTAATAAGAAGGAGGAGATTAAACCTAGAAGTTTGAAGAACCCAGGTAAAATTGTAGGACTTATCTCGGCTGTAGTGATAGTGGCTTCTCTTTTCGCGTTATTCACACCTTTAACCCTTAACGTATTAGCGCTCCTACCCCCTTCACAAGCTACGGAGGGTGTGACATTCCTAAGCTCCCACTTCACTTCAGCTAACGTGTTCCCGATCTATATAGTGATACCCTATAACGGCTCTACTAACTTCTCTTTGTCTGAATATAATTATTTTGTGAGTATATACAAAGGCCTTTCGAGTATACAAGGAGTAACAGCAGTAGACTCACCGGTATCTCCTTACGGCTATCTGGTAAACTACAGCAGCTTATCCTCCTATAATTACACGCAATATTTATCTCATGGATATGTTCTCTTTGTAGTAAACCAGAAATATCAGCCCTTCTCTCTTCAAGCATTTAACGTTGTGAAGCAAGTGCTTAGCGTTATAGGAGGTAGAGGCTATGTTGGCGGGGGCCCTGTGGACTCCTACAACATATATAACTTTGTCCAGTCCAATTTCTTCATAGTGCTAGGAGAGATCACGTTCACGATGTTCGTGATACTTCTAGTAATGACGAGGAGCTTGTCTGTGTCCTCTGTAATAATTTACGTAATAATGTCTGCTGTTGCGATAACATTGGGGCTCGAGAGACTTGTCTTCAGTACCCTTTTGGGCTTTTCTATCTTCGCTATTGTGCCTCTATTTCTCGTAGCGATCATCATAGGTATCGGAATGGACTATAACATATTTCTCGTAGCCAGAATTCACGAGGAGTTAGAAAAGGGAAAGGACATGGCCGACGCAATATCAACGTCTGTCGGGGCTTTAAGGGTCACTATTGCTTTCTTAGGTTTGATCTTTGCAGGGACTTTAGGCTCACTTATGTTGGTTAACGCGTCTATACTTCAGGAATTGGGCTTTGCATTTGCTGTAGCGGCGATCATGGAGACGACGTTATTGTGGGCTTATTTAGCTCCGTCATTGCTGATGATTTTGTACAAACGTTTCAAAATTAGGCCTAAACTCATTGTTTAACAGCCTCAACGCACACAAAAGAACCGGAATCTCCTTCCCTTATTTCGTCTATTTTTTCATCTTCATTAGGAGAGAAGAAAAGGGTAGATCTTATTGCCTTTATTTTCATCCCTTCCGAGGTAAACGCTTCGTAAAGCTCTCTTTTGCTCACGAAGTTAGCGTGAGAGTAATATTTATGTCCATTCTTTCCTAATGCTTCGTAGTACATTCCGAAAGGGGAATCTCTAGGTACGTAACATATGACAACCTTGTTCTTACTAACTCTTTTCATTTCTTTCACTAGCTTCCTAGGGTCTTCAACGAAACACACCGTAACAGAGGAGAAAACACAAGGAAAAGCGTTATCTCTAAAGGGTAATTGAAGAGCATCTCCCTGGACTCTATCTTCTTTTTCCGGTGCGTTAATCAGCATAAATATTGAAATATCAAGTGAAATCACGTTCCCTTTAATCACCTCATGAAATATACCCGGCCCAGAGCCTACGTCTAGGCAGTCTCTTAAGTTGAACGAGGATACAAGTCTCTTTTCACTCTCGTAACTTTTTTCATGGATTTTATACCACTTTGAATAACCCTCAGGGTCATTGAATATTTCCATTATTACGATTCTCGTTTCAAGGGTAATAAATTACTATTTAAATATATGGAAAACTTCTCCGGTAAAAATCTAATTTAGTCCTTTCTCGGAATTTATATTGTGCTGAATACTATTAAGGTGGGACTAAAACTTTTACCTCACGTCTTACGATTAAGGGATTACCGTTTGAGGACTTTAAAGGGAGAGAAAGTAGATGAGGAGAAGATGTATAGAGATGCAGAGAAGTTTCTCAATGTTATCGTGTCTCTAGGACCAGTGTTTATAAAATTCGGCCAAGTTTTGTCAGTACACTCCGATATATTACCAGAGCCCTACCTTAAAGTCCTTTCACGTCTGCAAGATGATGTACCTCCAGCACCTTGGGAAGAGGTGTTTAAGATTATTAAGGAGGACTTAGGTGAGAAATTAAAAGAGTTCGAGATCAATCCTGAACCAATATCTACTGCTAGTATTGGGCAGGTTTATTTGGCCAAGAGAAAAAGTGACGGTAAGACTGTAGTTATCAAGGTTAACAGACCTAGAATTAGGGAGATTGCTGAAGAGGATATAAAGATCATGAGATCACTACTACCCTACACTAAGTTTTTAATGGACGAGTCTTTTTACGAGAGCTTGAGGGCTATAGTTAACGACTTCAGTAGGCGAATTTTTGAGGAGATGGACTTCACGAAAGAAGAGTACTACATGAGGAAAATAAGGGAGGAATTAGCCGATTTCCCAGACGTAATTATCCCCATCCCTTATTTTTCCACAAGGAGAGTACTTGTGATGGAATACATTAAGGGATATAAAGTAACCTCTGAAGAAGCTAAGAAAATTGTAAAACCGTCGGAACTGGCTTACAGAATATTTAAGGTCTTCATGATAATGCTTCTTGAAAAAGAGTACTTCCACGCGGATCCCCATCCGGGCAATTTAGCTGTAGATGATCATGGAAATTTGATCATTTACGACTTCGGAATGGTAGGGAAAATGGATCATGAAACTAGGCTAAGGCTTTTGAGGGCTTACGTAGCCTTAATACGTCTCGACGGTATAGGACTTGTAAAAGTTTTAGAAGAACTGGGGGCAATTCAACCTGAGGCTGATAGAGAGGTCTTGGCTAAAGGTATAGAATTATTTCTGCAACAGTTTCAGGGAATTACGGCTGAGACCCTTGAAGTAGAGCAGTTTCTCGAGGCTGCAAATGAGGTTTTTTATAGATTTCCCTTAAAGTTACCCGAAAAACTTACACTTTATATAAGAATGACTTCGATTTTAGGAAGCACGTGCCTTCAGATAGATCCAGACTTTAACTTCTTTCTTAACCTACAAAGACTGATAGAAGAGGAAGGTTTAGTCTTTGAGGCGATACTGAGCGACTTCAGGAATACAGTCAATGCCGCAATACGTAAATTCAGATTGTCCATACTGGAAAAACCTATCATAGTTCAAAATAAGAGAAATAGAACTTATGTGAAGGCGATTTCAGTATCCTTAGTATTTGCAGGGTTAGTTTACTATTTGATCACCAGGGACTCTACGATACCCCTACTCCTTGGATTACTTGCCCTAGTTTTAGCAACGACCAGAGACTAAAAATTATGTCTGGTATATACTCTTACTTACGCGGAAAGAATACGTAAAGTTAAATCCTTATCTATCATTCTATCTTAATACTGGCTGATCCAGCTATCGGTATCCTTATTGTAAGTACACCGTTTTCATACTTTCCAGTTATTTGAGCGTCTTTAGCCGGAGTAACGGGTAGCTTAATCTCTTTTCTCACATACTTCGGTCTTTGAGTAACGTATTTTACTCCAGGCTCGCTTATGTCCCTCTCTGCTTCTATTATTAGTTCGTTTTGTCCCGTAATTCTTGCCTTAATTTTCTCCTTGCTAAATCCAGCCAAGTCGGCTACGACTACTAAATATCCTCCTTCCTCATACACGTCGACTGGTGGGTAGACTATTTCGAATACGCTTCTACTTAGCTCTTCTGCTCTCTTCCCCAACTCTTTTCCTATGAAATAGGCAAAACTCATCTTCTTCACCTCTTACCTCTTCTCTTCATTAAAAGAGTAAACAATTTGAATATCATGTACCATCTGAGTAGACGTCCCATACAATCATTATCATTTTAGTGTTATTTATTCTTTTGTTTTGTAATTACTTAAATCCTATCCTAGTTGAGTACACGATAAAATTTAAGGTCATTATATAAATGACTTCAGTTTGTGTTATTATGGTATTATCATATAAAATCTAAGACTCGTTAATACTTCCTATTTTCATTTATAAATATTACGATATAAATGAATTAATCGCCTTGATAACAATTACTCTAAGTTCGGATAAATTTACAGTACTCCATTTCTTACAAGAACACAAGAGGGTATTAAGGTCATTTAGAAATATCACAATTACTAAAGATGAAAGAATTTTAATAAAAGGTAGGGAATATCATTTAATTAAAAAGGAAGTAACACTGTTTGACGTAATTTATACACTTACAAGATCCTCTATTCTCGGAAAGAGTACTTTAGTGTTTAGATTCTCAGTACTACCTAAGAACTCAGGGTGTACAATATCTGTGTCAACGAAACCCGAGAAGTTCGAAAACGAGATAGACGAGAAGAAATTCATGGAAGAATTCAGCATTTTTCAAGCAGAAGTCTTGGCAGTGGCTAAACCAATCCTTACAATGTCTGTGCCTCGTGACAAAATACCAGAGATTATTGAATTAGCAATTAGTAGGAGTTTAGGTAATATAATACTCCTTTGGTTCTCCTCTAAAGACGATAAATACGTTAGAGTTAAGGTAAAGAACGGAGAACTAGTAGAAAAAATCGGGGACTTTGAAGATATCTCAACAGATCTGGTTAACGTTATTGTTAAACAATTGGCTGAAACTTAATTCACTTTTTCCTTACGAAGATCAGTAATGCTCCTACAATAATTACAATAATTATACCTATGATAGCTATTTCAGGTGTTGATATACCGCTCGTAGAAGAGCTTGATGGTGGTGCGATCATTACGTTACTGACGCTATTATTTCCAAGTGCTGAACTGGTTTGTGATGAGCTTGTCTGAGCAGTACTCTGAGTAGTTGAGGATTGTGTTGTTGACGCTTGTGGAGCCTGAGTTGAAGTTGTTGTACTCTGGGTAATTGAGGATTGTGTTGTCGATGCTTGTGAAGAAGTGCTTGAAGTTGTTTGTGAATAAACTATGAAATAGGTTGTGGTCGGATCGTCGTATACAACTACCGTGTTATTTACCACGAAGTAATTAGATGAATTCAGCTCAATTACTTCTCCTGAAACTTCCTTATATACGGTTATGTTCCCTTGCATCATTAAGGTTACGTTAAACACAATACTTCCAGTTGAATTCACCATAACCTCCTGAGCTTGGTGCTGAACACCTTTGATCGTAACTATCGTGGGCTGTACTTGGATAGGCTTAACTATACTTACATTGACAGTCTGGTTGCTTTCAGTAACTACCACTACTTTCATGTTTCCAGTTAGGTTTAGGTAAACTAAAGTACCTCCCTCAGTTCCATTAACGTTAACGTTGTGGGACAAGCTAACTAGAGCAGTAGACATAACTTCCCCGTTATTACCTACTAATATTATAACCTCCTTTCCGTTAATATCTACGTCTCCATGACTCTCAACATGGATTTGTGGTACCCTTGCACCTTGGTATATTACGATCTTCTCCTCCCCGAAATACACGTTAGATGTAGATCCTACTGAAAGTTTGAACTGAGTTCCGTTAAAGCTCACCATGTGAACATACCCTAAAGCAGTTCCGTTAACTCCGTAAAATTCTATAGTTTCGAAGTTGGCTTTTACATGGCCTATTAAACCTGATTGAGCAAATCCAAGACCTTCACCCTTCCAAATTAAAGAAGCTACTGTACTTCCATTAAAGTACGATAGTTCAGGTGTTATATTCTCTTGACTCGCCATAAACATTTGTCCGTTTATCTCCGTTGTGAAATTCAACGGCTGGTATCTTTTAGGTGGGTTTATTGGTACTGTTAACTTAACCTCTGTGGTTAAAGTAGAGGTAACACTTTGTATAGTATATAAATTCATTGTAAGATCTACGGTCTCTGGTTGTCCTACTTTAATAGTAACGGGAATGTTAGCTACCTCACTACCGTTGGCGAATTCTAGGTACACTGTTCCCGTACCGTTTATATATGCAAAAGTGTCGACTTTAGTTGAGTTAAACCCAGACCATACGAGTGTGGAAGTTCCACTCCCGTTTACTACTACCCCGATTAAGTTAGGAATGTTAGTGACCACTGTAAGGGTCATGTTAGGGAAAGCTTGTACTGTAACATATCCGTTAACTGTGGAGAGTGAGTTTGAGAAGATCATTGTATATGTTGTTATGTTAGCATACACATCAAGTGTTCCTCCCACAGACCCTGTGTAATTAGCTCTTGCTGACTCCACTTTATACACAACTATTGAACCAGAGGCCATAGGCATTATATTTCCTCCAAGTCCGTTTTGAGCACTATAGGAACTGTAATACCTCTCGTAGACCATGTTTACTTGTGCTTTAGATGATGAAGCATGAGAGAGCACTACGTTAGGAGCAAGTAGTAGAGAGGCTAAAAAAGTGAATATTAAGGCGTAAGCGAAAAATTTGTTTCTTCCTTTTTTTATAAATTCAGTTATCATCAATACTACACAATTTGTTTCAACTATAAAAGGTTAATGAGAATATGAAGTTAATGTATTTTCTATGACTTGAATATAAACTTTTCAACTTGTTTCATAGATTTTGGAACACCCAAAGCCTTTCTTTTCCACCAGTTCATTAATAGAAAAACACAGAGTTTTCTAATCTACGTCCTCAAAGTTTATAATCTTTATGAATAATCGTAAATGGTGTTAGGGAAGTTAATTTTTCAAAACCTTCAAAAGTTTGGTTTTCCCTATCCCATAGACAAGTCAGTATGTACGTCTTGGGCTAAGGACATTCCGAAAGGAGGGGAAACGATTATCTACACTTCGTGTATGTATCAGACTGCCTCATTAAGTGATATCTTCTCCAAATTCATTCCATATGCAGAAAAGCTTTCATCGTTATCAGCATTAGCTAAACTAGTAAAACCTTCAAAGGAAGAAATTGATAGGGCATATAGGATATTACAAAATATATCCTTAATGCTGAAGAGAAGAGGAGTTCAGTTCGGATACTTATACGAAAGCGAGCCGTATAGCGGTGCAATATTATTAGAGCTTGGCTATTTAGATGAGTTTGCTGAATACGCTAAGATCGTGACGGACTTCTTTAAGCAAAAAGGTATTAAGAGGATAATCACGGTAGATCCTCACACACATAACGCGTTGCTAAGGTATAAAGAATTCACGAATTTTGACGTAAATGTCGTCAGTTATTTCGAGCTTTTAGGTAACGTTAAAGCTAGGATGCAAGGCGAGATTGTAGTTCACGATTCTTGTTTGTATTCCAGATTTTTAGGAAAGAGAGAAGTCTACAGATCTCTGTTAAATTCGTCAGGAGTGAAACTTGTTGAAGATGAGTTAGTGACCGAGAAAGATACTTCTTATTGTTGTGGAGGACCAATAAAGCCGGTAAACAGAGAGTTAAGCGAGAAAATTGCTAGGCTAAGAGTGGAGCAACTTAAAAGGTTGAGCGAGAACATAGTAGTAGTCTGTCCCATGTGTTATGCAAATTTATCTAAATATCACAAAATCCTCGACTTTGCTGAGGTGGTAGAATGAGCGAATGGGATATTGCAGTTGAAAGGACCATAAACAATAACGTACCTAGAGTTCATAAGATACTATCCCAATACTCTTATATTCAAGACCTTGCAAAGGAGCTCAGAAAGGCTAAGTTAGAGGTTTTGAACAACCTACAAAAATACGTAGAACAGACCGTGGAGTCGGTTAAGAGAATGGGAGGTAATGCATATTATGCAACTAACGTGTATGAAGCTAGAGAGATTATAGCGAAGATCGTAGGAAAGAACAAGATCGTGGTTTTTGGGAAATCCATGGTTGCTTACGAGATGAGGTTGAGGGAGTATTTAAAGGAACTAGGTAATGAAGTGTGGGAGACAGACTTAGGTGAGTTTTTAATACAATTAGCTAATGAGCCTCCCTCTCATATAATAGCTCCTGCCATCCATATGACTAGAGAGAGGGTTGCAAAACTCCTCAGGGAGAAGTTAGGAGTAGAGGTAAGTGAAAACGCGACTCATGAGGAGTTAGTAGCAATTGTAAGAAAGTTCCTCAGGGAGAAATTTGTCAATGCTGATGTAGGTATAACCGGGGCTAATGCGATAGCCGCTGACACCGGCTCTATCATTCTTGTCGAAAATGAGGGAAATATAAGGATGTCCACTGTCCTACCCTCAGTGCATATCGCTGTGGCTGGGGTTGAAAAGATAGTACCTACATTTTACCATGCATTGTTAGAAGCTACGGTTCAAGCTGCCTATGCTGGTCTCTATCCACCTACATATATTAACCTAACCTCGGGTCCAAGTTCTACGGGAGATATCGAGATGAAAAGGGTTAGCCCAGCTCACGGACCTAAAGAATTTCACTTAGTCCTCTTAGATAACGGCAGAGTTAAGATAAGCCAAGACAAAGTGTTAAAAGAGGCATTACTTTGTATAAGGTGCGGCAGATGTCATCTCCACTGCCCGGTCTACAGAGTTCTGGGAGTTAATTGGGGAGTTCCTCCTTTTACTGGGCCTATGGGGGCAATGTGGTCTTACATTGTTTACGGTGATACCAAACCGGCGACACTTTGTACCCATTCTGGGAACTGTAAAGAAGTCTGTCCTATGGAAATTAATATACCGGGTGTTTTAGAAAAGATCAAGTGGATAGCGAATGACAAAGAGCGTAATAAGACATGAAAACGGTCTCCTGATAGAGCTCAACAAAAGAGGCGTTGAAGCGATCTTAGTAAACGGAGAGGTCAGTTTAGGGGAATATGATGGTGTTGAGTTCAAGAAAAACGAGTGAGCGAGGATAAGGCTGAGTTTGTCAGAAAAGTGGTTTCCGAAGTTAGGACAATGATGGAGAGCTGTCCTCACGTGATAAGTATAATAATGTCCGACATGTTTTACGTGAAGTTTCTATTCAACGGTAAAGAAGTGGTAGCATTTGTTTCGGAAGATATGATAACCTTTAGTTCTGAAGGAGAAGTGGACGAGGAGTTAAAAGACGAAATCAGAAAATGTGTTGATAGGTTCAAAGAGGTAATTCTAAAAACGCAGAGTGGAAATGAGTGATTATGAAAAAGTGTCCTCGATGTGGATATGAGAATTCAGACAATGCAGCCTTCTGTGAAAAATGCTATTATCCCTTGCCACTTACTCCGCTAAAACTTACTAAATGCCCTAGATGCGGTTATGAGAACCCTGAAGGAGTGATGTTCTGTGAAAAATATCATTATCCTCTCTTTCAGATTCCAGTGTCTGATGTTCAACAACCGTCAAAAGAGGAGGAGAAACCTAAAATAGTCCTCAAAAGTTCAGACTATATTATGCTCTCGATAGGGAGTGTGATCACGTCTTTCGCTATAGCTCTTTTCTTCTTGTTCTATCCAGATATGAAGATTCTTTATACGGTCTTTAATGTGATAGGGACTGTGTTTCTTATAGTTCCATTTATTAAGGTAAATAAATTATATTGGTCTGCAGTGGTAGGAAGTATCGGAATATTCTTTTTGTCTCCTAATTCCTTAGTAGGAGTACTTTTATTCTCCTTTGGTGGAGTCATAGTCTCTACGGCTTTGAGGGAATTGTATTTAAGCGTTAAAGACAACATCGTTCAATTCTCTTCATTACTTCTTTTGTTAGGTTATCTATTCGGTATGTTCATTTTAAACTTTTATATGGTAACTATTTCAGGCTACGCACTCTTAGCTATATATTCAGTCCAGCAAACATTTAAAAAGAATTCAAACCCAGGCTAAAAGTCCTTTGTCTTCTTCTCCTCTATATATTCCTTCAATTGAGATCGGGATCTCGAGCTCCGGCATTAAAGGGTGCTTCTTGATATAAAACCTATAGCCCCACTTGCTACTAGATACCCTTACTATAACGTGCATTGAGTGATGGTTAAAAGCCCCTCCCTGAGGCAGACCATTAACTTCTCTTGTGAACACCCATACGTTTCTCCTAAGAGCTGAAGTAATTATAGTGTAATCTTTTCTGTGAAAATATGGGTCAATAACTATTACCTCACCTTGAAAACTATCTATTGTAGGTTTTACGTCTTCTGCCTTGAAGGCCCTCCTTATAACTATTTCACCGTAATTTCCAGTTATCCTTTGGAACTTCTTTACAAGAAAAGGATCGAACTTTCCGAACTCTTGTACGATCACTACATTTATTGGTGCTGAAGATGCTACAGCCCTATGGGCTAGGAATAGAACATCCTCCCAATTTCCGTAAAACTCAACTCTTTCATTGCCTTCAAGGATCTTATCAATATTTTCAATTCCTAGCCTCATGTTTTTAAACATATTTATTAAATAGTGAGGGTGTAAATTGAAATTATTGTAATATTTTCAGCTAACTCTCCGTATTCATAATAAATGAACATACATACTTTTAGTAATCCTTGAGAGAGTAGGACTATGGGCAGGACACTTCCCTCACTTACGCAAGCAATAAAGGAGGAAACCGAGAGGTTAAGAAGAGTAGCGGAACGGGTCAGGGACGAGAGGTTAAGGGAGAAACTCCTCAAAGCCCTTGATCACACTAGGGAGTTACAAGACGCGTTTTACGACGAGATAGCAGATCCTCAAGAGATAGTCCTCCTTACCCTGATCCTTTATATGTGTGGTGAAGATGACAAGAGGATACATCATTGACGTTAAGCCATTAAAGAGGAAACTGAAACTGATATTCGAGAAGGGAGCTGAGGCTGAGATAAGTACTACCTTCCCTTTATACTTAATTCTCGACAACCCCGAGCCATTACTGGAACACCCTGCAGTTGAAAGGTTCGAAGAAGAGAGCTGGTACTTCCCGCCTGATTATAAAAAGAAAGGAACGGTTTATAGGATAGAGATCAATGACTTATCTTATTACGACGACATAGTGAAGAGAGCTAAAGAGAGACTTAGAGCTATCCATGTAAATACTTATCCTTCAGTGCTAACTCAAACCCTCCTCAGGCTAAAGGCATATCCCATGCATCTAATCTCAGTAGAGAACGGTAGAGTAACTCTCTTGGAAGAAGAGGGATCTCTTTCAATGCCGGATTTGAAAATAGCTACGGTAGAGACATATAGCTGGTATGGGTTAAGCGAGAAGGGCGAAAAATACAAGTTGTACTTAAATGGGGAGGAGATTGATAGTGGCTATACTAAGGACTTTGAATTCAATGAGTTTGTAGACTTAGCTGAGTGTATGGGAGTTACTTGTAAGGGTTTCAGAAAAGTAACGGTTAGAATAGATCTGACTAAAGCATTCCTTAGGGCTAAGGGATTGATGGAGTGGAGTAAACTTTCTAAGACTTTACTTAGGGAGATAAGATACGGTAAGATAGGTAAAGTAGTTACTACCAATGTCGCAATAAAGGCTTTGAGGAGGAAATACTTAATCCCAGACATTAAGGTTAACGTAGAAAAAGCGAAGACTTTAGACCAATTAGCTAGAGCCGACAAGGGTGGTTTGATACTCATACCTAAGCCTGGCTGTTATAATAACGTATACCAGATGGACTTCTCCTCTTTTTACCCGTCTATAATTATTAAGTATAATATATCACCCGAAACAATAGACGAATGTGAAGACGTAAAGACAGATATAGGGCATTCCATTTGCTTCAAGAGAAGGGGAATAGTACCTGAAGCACTTGAGGAAATAGTAAATAGGAAAGAAGCACTTAAAAGAATTGACGAGGAGAGGGCTGAGGCTACTAAGTGGGTATTAGTAGCTTCCTTTGGCTATTTAGGATATAGGCACTCCCGTTTCGGCAGGATAGAGGCTTATGAACTCGTCACTTACTTCTCTAGGAAGAACATGAGGGAGGCGATGAAGATAATTGAAAACAATGGTGGCAAAATACTTCATGCTATAGTAGACTCAATATTTTACCAAGGGGATAATGATATCTCATATGAAGTAGAAAAAACTTTAGGTTTTAGGGTAAAGAGTGAGAAGTATAACTGGGTGATCTTTACCCAGAGTGGGGGATATGGTGTCCCTACAAGATACGTTGCTAGATATCCTGACGGGAAGGTAAAGGTAAAGGGTTTGATAAGGGAGAATTTACCATTTGTCGTAAAGAGATTTCTGCAAGAATCTGTTAACATATTAGCTGAGGCTGAAACTTGTGAACAAGCTAGGGAGAAAATCGTTGAGGTAGACTTAATGAAAGAGGAATTGTTAAGTAAATTAGAGCCTCAGGATTTCGTAATAAAAATTAAAGACAGAGTGTATCTAAGAGGATCCAATGGATTTTATAATGCAGAGCTGGGTTATAGTGGTGTTAATTTAGAGTATTATCGAGACTATGTGAACAGATGGGAAGAAATTTTACTATCCCCACTTTATATTATGAACGGATGATGAGCTTGACCGAGCTCGAAAAGGTGAGATAAGGCCAGCATCCTGACCTTGTTTACGAATTTTAAATTAGAAAAAAGTGTTTTATATTTATTCAATAACTTTATTAAATTAAGGAAAAATACACGACAGTCTAATTATATTTATTCATGTTTTTATAATCCGATTATAAAAAGCATTAAATAAGATCCGTAAGCAAGATATAAAATTTTATAAGAGATTCAGTATTTCTTTAAATCTTAAAAAATTAAAAAACTTTATTATTATTAATATTATAAGGAAGTAGCTAAATATCTATATTATTCAATGATTTAACAATGAGATATGTTATCATCTACCGTCTTTATATTCTATTTCCTTGAATTGATCTAGCAATGTTTTCAATTCGTTCTTTTTAGCCTTTATCTGTTGTAAAACTTCAAGTGCTTGTTTCCCTTTTTGAGTTAGATAATATGAATTATCCTTTCTTATTAGATATCCTTTATTCTCTAACTCAGGTAAGTATTTTTTGGCTACTTCATATGTTATTCCTGCAGCATACATCAATCTAGTCTTATTGATTCCGTCTTCTTTGCAGGCTGAAAGAATATCTGCAATTATGTCATATTTATCTCTCTTTCTCTTGTTAAACTCTAGCATACAATAAATAAAAACAAATATATATTTAAAAAATTTACCAGATTCAGTACACGTAAATAACATATCAAATACCTTAATTTTAGAGTGGTAATATTGTGAGTAGCTTAAAGTGATAAAATCTTTTTTGAACTAAACTAGTTTAGAATCTACTAAAAGTAAAATTAAAACATATATTAAAAAAAAAAACAGTATCAAAATTCAGCATTAATAAATCTTTCTCTTTAGAACGCTGGAAGTTAAACTCAGAAACTGGCTATAACCGTACTTTTATTATAAAATTGCTTACTAAGTATATACTTCAATTTCTGAGAAGAAAGTTTATAAATTAAAATTAAGATATCAAGAGAAACTTCTATCTCTACGTAAAATTTTGGATAGTTATTAAGTTTGTGTTTCATGCTCTTTTTTTTACCAAGAAGTCTATTTAAGCATTTCTAACGTAATCTGTCGTTAGCTCGATTTATATAGTCTTTTTCGGTGCTTTACGTAAACCACGTTTTTCTTAAGGTAAAAATGATTTAGTAGTTGAAATAAAATTTAATAAAAGCGCACCAATAGTGATGTAATAAGATGTCTATGGAACCTTTAAGTAGAGAAAATAAACGAATGCTTATGGTTTTGGGTATTAACTATGACAATTTTATTGTTAGGAGGATATCAGTACATCTTATAGGAGATCACGAAAAGTTTTTCAGAAATATTATTCCTAAAAACACAGAAGAGATAATTTTGTTAATATCACCTAAAATTAATGGAGAGGAAATTATGACGAGTTTGAACAAGTCCTTCAAAGAGATTCCCATCTTTTTAATTCAATCAGACTCATTGGCTGAAGACGAGATAATAGTAATGACTAGATACTGACTTCCTCCCACCCTGGAAGGGTCGAGGGTTCCCTCCCAGAGGGCTCATAGTTCCCACCATCGATTCGCTCTTACATGTCTCATTTGGTGGACAGCTGAGTGGCTCAGAGAACCACTCCCATTTGAAAGGGGGACTTTCATTGCCGAGCTCTAGTCCCTTGAAGGAAAAGGAAGATGATGGTTGCTCCTCCCACAGTCTCATTAAGCCCTCAATCGAGCTGCGGAGGAGCGTCATCAACGTCACTAAGAAAAATTTTGACAAAGAAGTATTTAAACACGGGGCTATCCATCTGGCGAGGTTTTCCGCCCCTTTAACTACCTTTCTTTGTAATTAGGTTTTTATTTTAGTAAGAAGAGGTATAATTTAGAATGTCATTAGCCGACGAGATTAAGAAAGTATTGACAGAGAATCCCTCAATATTAGCTGATGTACTAGCCTCACATCCTGAAATTATTTATCAGGTCTTGGCAAAACTCACACCATGGCAGAATTTGGCTACGAAACAAGACGTGGAGGAGATAAAGAAAGTTATGGCGACTAAGCAGGATATGGAGGAGATAAAGAAAACCATGGCTACAAAACAAGAACTCGAAGAAGTAAAGAAGGATATCGAGGGTATTAAGAAAGTTATGGCGACAAAACAAGACGTGGAGGAGATAAAGAAAACCATGGCTACAAAACAAGAACTCGAAGAAGTAAAGAAGGATATCGAGGGTATTAAGAAAGTTATGGCGACAAAGCAGGATATAAAGACCTTAGAAGTGATGATTAGTGCCTTAGGCACCAGGTGGGGTATTCAAGCTGAGGATGTATTTAGAAAAGGCATGATGGAACTTTTATCTAATACAAACTGGAAAGTAGATAGAGAAATAATCTTTGACAAAGAAGGAATAGTTTACGGCTATCCATCGGAAGTAGAAATAGACGTGATTATTAGTGACGGCAAAGTAATACTAGTTGAACTAACAGCTTCGCTGAAGAGAAGCGATTTAATTCCCTTCAGTAAGAAAAAGGAATTATATGAAAAAGAGAAAGGACGTAAAGTCTCTGAAGTGGTCGTAATTACTCCCTTCATCGACGATAAGAATGAGGAGAGGATTATAGCTATAGCTAAATCGTTAGGCATCAGAATAATAAAACCGAGCGAAATTAACCCTGACTGAATACGGGTTAAGTCTGACTCCCTTCCTGCTCTGGAAGGATAAGGGTTCCCATTTAGAGTGTCTATCATTCATCTCATTGATTCGGGTTTACATCTGGTAGACAGTCGAGTTGACTCAGATACCACACTCCATTTGAGGAGAGAGACTTTCATTGCCGAGCTCTAGTCCCTTCAATGAAGGAAGGAGACAACGGTTGCTCCTCCCACAGTCCTATTAAGCCCTCAATCGAGCTAAGGAGGAACCTTGTTAGCACTACCAAAAGAATTTCACAAAAAGAAGTATTAAATATGGACGGTAATTCATCCCCTAGAAGAGGCTTTCTACCTCCTTTTCTTTAAACTTAGACTTGAATATCAAGCAACTTTTGAGGTGTCAAATCTATAGAGATAAATTAATCCGATGAAAAGTAATAAAGGCAATAAGACAATGAAAAACGTAGGGTGAATAAAGCGGAGAAGTGGGAAAGAAAAGTTATATGAACCAGCTTTGTTTTTATCTTCTGAAAAAGGCTACGAATTATGGCTAAGCACTTAAAGAGAAACGCGTTAGATTTCTTTGCCAAGGCGGAATTACCGCCCCCTCAGATGTAATTACGAGTCGATGACGGGAAACCCTCGCTGGTGGAGAGCTTCCGGTATAAAAAGTTTTCCTTAAAAATTGAGCATAGTCCACACTACTTACGCAAGTGATGAAACCTGCTTTACTCACTAGCATCAAGGGATGTTC
>Ga0081529_120935_pt1 | contig 21676 bp, 28 predicted proteins | sample EchGeymetagenome_FD_71012 | JGI IMG/M metagenome (GOLD analysis project Ga0081529, IMG submission 71012) | Ferrous microbial mat and aquatic microbial communities from Echinus Geyser, Yellowstone National Park, USA - transect B T=78-80 C v2... ...
CAAGACGCTGACGAGGAGTTGTCTAAGAGGATTTCAAGGACTGTATGGGGGAGTATTCACCGCGTTCTAAAGTACAAAGCTCCCTTATATGGATCTTTCGTAGAGGAGGTGAACCCTCACCACACGTCTAAGTCCTGCCCCAGGTGGGTTTCCCGAAAGGTCGGCGGGACTTTTCGTTGTGAGAGGTGCGGGTTCACCCTTGATAGGCAATTGAACGCGTCCTTGAATATCTACCTCAAGATGTGCGGGTTTCCCCACCTCTTTCTCACTGGGAGTAGGTGGGTTGGGGTTACCCCGCTAAGGGGGCGGAGGAGGATGAGTGGGGCAATGCCCCGTGACTCCGGTGAAGCCCAAGGGCTGAGGATTGATATTAAATATTATGAAATCCTATGAAACCCAAACCCCCGATCAGCATGAAAGCAGCGATCATCGACCTTCCTCTACCCGAGACTTGCAGTTTCCTCCTCCACATCTCTCCAGCCCCATAAAACAACGTAACTCCTGCGATTAGAGCCCAGTTCCAGGTCAGTATGCGGATAAGGCTTATACTCCAAGGTATGATGTTAGTAAGGTTGTGAATTACCAGGAAAGTTAAGGAGGAGTAGAACACAGCCCAGTCCGCAACCCTGCTGTTCCTGAAGGGACCATAGATCCTTATCCATGGGGACTTCTGTCCTGAAGGTGTTAGGTCCTTGTCGGAGGTCTTCCTTATTATCCTTAAGGGATCTTCGGCATACCAAAGTATTCCACTCTTCTCTCTCAAATAACCATCATAGTCCAAATGAAACTCCTTTATTAATCTGCCTAGTGGGAAAAACAACTCCACTCCCCTGTCCGTGGGAGACGTCAATATGTCCAACATCAGGTGGAGAACAACTCCCAATCCTAAGTAAGGATTAAAGAGGAAAACTCCTAAAGCGAAGAAGAGGTTGTGAAATAATGCCCTGTGGAGCTGATGTTTTGCCAAGCTAATCCTGTTAGTAAGTATATATTCCCTGTCCAGATCAGGAAGAGCTGCACCTATGCCTATCAGGACTGCTGCATTGAGGTCGTGCACGGAGGCCACGCCCACAGCGAGGGCGAAAAGTATATGCGAGTTCAGATTCATGTTAGGTACTAGTCCATTTAATTATTGAGGGTAATTATTAAGGATTACGTACTTCATCCTTGTTGAACTCCTATTAACAGCATTAGTAGCCCTCTTGAACCTAGCAGGCTTGTCCCTAAACGAGGGGTGCACTGGCTCATTAGGGTTAACTAAGAGACTACAGTGTGGTCCCTCAGTGGAGAAGTAAAAGGTTATAATCCTAAACTCACTCTCCCTCGTAGACGTGGTCTACCACCTCTCCCAAGGTCCTCTCATCCCTATTGCCATAGAGAAAATTGGAGGTAATACTACTAGCAAATACATTCCTAGCTAGTAAACGTCCTTGGAGTCTTCCCTTAGGTTTAATCCAAGGAGGAAAAATCCCTTGAGGGGCGTGGATCAGGGAAGAGATGAGGCTGCCCTCCTCAACACCGGATCAGCGATCAGATACTTTCCCCCCTGCTTCTCCACCAGGCCCGCCTTGACTAAAGTTCCCATCAACTCGTTGAAAGTCCTGTCATTGATGGACCTACCCTCCCTGTCTTCCAGGGCCCTCTTCAGATTGGACCAGGTTTCACCAGGGATGAGGGACTTGAGCAGGGTGACATACCTGGGACTCCTCCTCTGGAGGAGGAAATTCCGAATCTCCTGAAGTGCTAACTCCGCAGTGGAGGAGGAGATTGAGTCCAGATCAGCCGCTCCCTTAACTGCGTAAAGGTGACCGAAGTAGGTCAGCCACTCAATTATACCATCCACTTCCTCCACCACCCTCTGGATCACCTCGGATTCAGGGATCAGTCCCAGTTGAGCGAAACCCTTCTCCAGGAAGTCCACAGCCTCCACCCTGGATAGTCTCCTGGTCTTGACTTCAACGAATGCCCTGCCGTATAGGGGAGAGGTGGGATCATTGACTCCTAGGAAGTCGTAGAGTAAGCCAACCTGTGATCCTGAGAGGAGGAACCTCAAGTTCCTGAGGTTATCGTAAGCGTAGGCCAAGATCCTATCTATCCTCAACCAATTCAACTTCCTGAACTCCTGCGCCTCATCCACCGCTACGATTATGGCCTTCCCTGTCCTTTCCCCCAACTGATCCAGTGCCTTCAACGCGTCCTACAGCGTCACTTTCCCCTCGCTCCTCCACTTGACCTCCACTTGTAGGGGGTTCAGGGAGATCCTGAAACCCCTGAGCCTGGAGATCGTTTCCCTCAACTCCCCAGCCAGCGAGGAATGTCTACGAAGGAAATCCTGAAGGCTGTCCCTCATTAGTTCGGCGAAGTCCCTGTAGTTCGAGTTCAGGGAGAGGCGAGGATCCAGGTAGAGGTGAGGCAGACCTACTTCGTTGAGAGCTACCTTCATGAGGGAAGTCTTGCCGGTCCTCCTCAGACCGCTCACCACAGTTACCTTTGAGGAGTTGAGGGCCTTCTCCACTATCTCCAGCTCCTCCCTGAAGTCGTATAAATCCTCCCTCTTCCACTTAGGTTCCACATCGAATAACATGGGGTACTACAAGTTATAAAACTACACACGATCCTGCTCCCTCTGAAAGGTTAGTCCCTCCCCGTTCTTCCCTCTCCCTTCATTCCGCTGACTTCAATCCGATCGAGTGTGCGGATTTAGGCCTCAAGGTGGCGGGTCACGGGACTCGCGGTCCCCGATCCTTTTGCGTATGGTCCACAACGGGTGTCTTCCCTCCAGACAGGGGAAAACTAGTATAACACTACTAAGTAAAAAGGACTCAAAACCCCTTAACTCCCACCTCTGCAAAGAACTAGAAAACGGAGAGAAGGAAAACAATAATGAAGGCTAGGATCATGTATAACATATACCATGCCACGGATCCGTTCATGAAAGTCCTACCGAACTTCCTGGACAAAGTCGCTATTCCCTTACCTAACCTATACAGGATCAACCAGAACACGTTAGTGACAGTCCCCGAGGTCTCCCAAGGTCTGAACCTCAGGATCGACCTCAGCATCATCCTCACGTTGTTGGAAAAGGCGAAGGCCGTGTAATACTCCCCGTCCCTGCCGTTGTTCCAGGGCCTAGTCCTCCTGACCTTCGGTCTCCCGAAGGCTAGGAAAGAGGCTGTGGCGAAGAGGGTTATTAAGGAGGTCACCATGAGCGGGGAAATGGCGCCGAAGGTCTCGCCTGGGATCCCCTGCATTACCAACAGAGTCCCCTCAGGGATTCCCAGGCTCTGCGCTCCTCCCCTCAGTGGGAAGAAAGAGCTCGACGAGATCCCCAGGATTACCACCAGGGCAGCGGAACCAAGCATGGAGTAAGTCCACCCCTCCCTCCGCTCGTCCCTCCGCGGAGGTTCGCTGAATAGGGACGTAAAGGAGAAAAGCTTCACCAGGGCTCCCGTGGCGAAGCCCTCACCCACCGCTACCATTGCACCCGCAGCTATGAGGATCAATGCTGTAATATTGGTCCTCAGCACTGAGGCATAGGCGAAGAGCATCTCCAAGTTCCCCCAAACCGCCACTCCCCCTATGGTGGGTAGCAAGCCGGACATGGAGATCACCAGGATCGTCTCCCCCACTATCACCTCTGCACTCTTCCTCCTCCCACCTTGGGTAAGGGAGTCACCGTTGATCCCTCCTGACACCATGAAAAGCCCCGCCTTAGCTAGGGAGTGAGCCAGGGCGAATATCAGCACCACCGAGTACGCCACCTCCCTCATGGTCGGAGCCGAGAATAGAACGCCTATGGCGGTGAGTATGGAGCCGTTGTTCTCTATGGTACTGAAGGCCAGAAGTCCCTTGACGTGATCCGAAACGTAGGCGTAGAGTGCTCCGAAGAACACGGAAAAGGATCCGAGTAGCATTATCAAGTACCCTAGGACCTCAGGTACCTGAGGCGTCAAACTCCACACCTTAACTATTCCGTAGACACCCATGAGCGTCATGGTGGAACTCAGCAGGGCTGAGACATTGGAAGGTGCGCTTCCGTGGGCCATTGGTAACCACTCCGAGACCAGGAAGGGTAAGAGCCCCATCTTCACGGCGAAACCAAAGGTGCACAGGACTAAGGGAAGAGGGGAGGGGAGTTCGGTGAAGAAAAGGGTTCCTGTTTCCCCCCAACCTAAGGCGAAGCCCGCCAGGATCAGGGAGGTGCTGAGTTCGCTGAAGAGCATGAAGGAGAAGGCGGGGAGGGAGTTCCTCCTGTTTAGGCCGATAACGATGTATGCGGATACAGTCATTACCTCCCACCCGGCTAGGAAGGTCAGGTAGTTATTAGATAGCAAAATGATCGTCATTCCCGCGATGGTGAGCGAGTAGAGGGGTGATAACCACCTCCCGTAGTGATCGTAGCTTAAAGAGAAGAGGGAGATTAGGGCCCAAATCAGGGAGGATATGACAGCGAAGTGGGCGTGCTCCTCAATGGAGGAGGCCAGGAAGAGGAGTGAGGTAGCTGAGGTCAAGGCATATCCAACCTTCCTGTTGAAAAAGGCGGTGGGGACTGAGGCGAAGTAGAGCGCGATCACTGCGACGTTTAACAGGTTCATACCCCCTTACCTCCCTTGGCTTTGATCAGGGCATCCAGTATGGTCAGCGGATTGGGTGGACATCCAGGTACCATGACGTCCACTCCGATGTATCTCTCCACAGGATCCCCGAAGAGTCTCCCTGAGGCTGCGCAGGTCCCTAGGGCTATGACCAGCTTGGGTTCAGGCATGGCCTCGTATGCCCTGAGGAGTGCTTCCCTCATGCGAGGAGAGACGACACCCATAACTAGGATCGCGTCAGCGTGCCTCGGGGTATTGGTGAAGAATATACCGAACCTCGTCAGATCATATTGGGGTGAGGAGATTAGCTTCAACTCATGGTTACATCCACCGCATGACCCCACGTCTATTGGATAGAGGTGGAACGATCGCTTGAATGTTGACTCGCTCCTCCTCACTTGGGCAATCCTGAAATCTCCGGTGGGCTTGTAACTGGGGTAACACCGCCTACAGAAGATGCACTTTGACGAGTCCCATCCATTCCTTATGGCGTCAGTGGGACACTTAACCTCCCCGCTCCCCTCCAGGGATGTGGACCAGTTGAAAACTCTGTTTTCTCTCTCAGTCAGTACTCCCTTCCTTAACCCCCTTATGAACCAAACCCTCCTCAAGCGAACTTCACCCCCACTTCAGAGATCCATATCCCGAAACTCTCCCAGTTGAATTGGAAGTCGGTGAAGACATTGCCCCTCATGGAGAGGGAGAACGAGATTAGGTTAAGCAGTGAGGGAGGGAGTAAGGCTACCTCCTCCACCGAACCCCTGTTCAACCTAAGGTAGTAGGCCAAATCTCCTGAGGGACTCTCCACCCTGCCCAACCCCTCTCCCTCCCCTGAGCTCGGGACTTCCCCAGATCCCCCCTGAGCCTCCCTTGAGGCCGAGGAGATCAGTCTCAAGGACTCCAGGACTTCCTCCCCCCTCACGATGAACCTCCCCAGGGCGTCCCCTTCCTCTCCCACTTGAACTTGAAATCCCAAGTCTGAGTATGGGAGTGAGTCCCACTCTTTCCTTGCGTCCAACTTGAGGCCGCTAGCCCTCGCTGCTGGGCCGGTGACCCACTCTGTCTCTATGAGGCGACCATTGTCCTGAAGCCTGTCTACGAATATCCTGGTCTCCTGAAGCCCCGAGAAGATCTCCTTGAACTCCTCCTCGACCTTCCCCAACCTGAGGTCAGCGAAGTTGCACTCCATCTTGAGAGGCCCTCCGCTCCCCACGAAGTACCTGTGTCCGCACCTGGCGTCGATCACCCTGTTCACCTCCTCGACCAGGTAATAGAGGTGGTAGCTAGGCACTCCCAGTGAGGCTGCTTCGGTCAGTCTGGCGATCACGAAGAGGTGGTTCCTGATCCTCTCCAGTTCCAACGCCACGATCCTGGAGAACTTGAGCCCCCTCGGAGGTTCCAGGTCGACTGCCTCCTCCACTGCGGTTGAGAAGGCCAGGGAATGGGAGAACGAGAAGGGGACGTTGATTCGTTCCACCAGGAGTAATGCATCTTCAAGGCTCTTGCCCTTGACTTTCACCTCCCTCTCCTTGAACCCTGGGTCCACCGTCAGCTCCTTGACTAGCTCCCCACTCGTGAGTAGATCTACCCCAACGGACTCCAGCAGCCCTCCCGCACTGGGACCGTAACTGAAACGAAAGTCCCCATAGCCTCTCTCCCCTCCCCGACTCAAGGGCCAGCAGTCCTCCCTTACCAGAACTTCTTCGTATAGACAGAGACCCCTCCCCAAGGGGCCAACTCTCCTGCCCTGACCCGAAGATCCCCACCTGAACCTCCTCAAGCCATCACCCCCAAGGAGATCAAGCCTATGAGCAGGGAGATCAACGAGACTGTCATGGAGACCAAACTCATGACTTTCGGCACCCTCTCCACCTTCATCTCCCCCTCCTGGAAGACCATGGAGGTGACGTGGTAGTTCACAGCCGCAAATGCGATGACCAGGGAGGCCAAAACCAAGGAGAACTGTAGTATCATGTCCTTGGAGATCAGGGACCGCATTATGAGGAACTCCCCCACGAAAGCACCGAAGGGAGGCGCCCCTGTCACCGCCAGAGAGGACATGAGGAGTGAAGTGGAGGTAGCCTTCATCCTCCACGCTATTCCCCTCACTTCCCTGATTTCCCTGGTCTTGGCGGACTTGATCAGTTCCCCACAAGCGTAGAATGCCCCTGCCTTTCCGAAGGCGTGTGAAAGCAAGAGGAGGAGCGCCCCGTTCACCTGTCCCACAGATAGGCCGAGTAGGGCTATACTCATGTTCTCTATGGATGAATAAGCGAAGAGCCTCTTGAACTTGGTCTGACTCACCATGAGCAATGAGGCCACCAGGGCGGTGATCACTCCGACCCATGTATATACTAAAGGTTGGGGGAGGACCTCGTATAACCTGTAGGCGATGTAGAGGGCGCTGGGTAGTAGGACCCCCGAGAACATGGCGCTTACGGGAGAGGGGGCCTCGCTGTGGGCGTCAGGCAACCAGGTGAACACAGGGAACACTCCCACCTTAGTACCGAAACCCAGCAGGCCAACGAGGACTGCCAATTTCACGGTCTCTGTTTCCAATCCACCCATTTGAGTCACCGTTAGGGTACCGAAGGAGTAGTAGAGTAGTATCACGCTCACGAAAGCCAAGGTGATGCCCGCTGACACTAATATTATGTAACGCCAGGTAGCCTCCAGGGTGGACTCCGTGGTCTCAACGGTCAAGAGGAGGGCGGAGGATATGGTGGTGGCCTCTAGCCCCACCCACATTAGACCGAAGTTGTTGACAAGGACCGTGAAGAGCATGGTCGCCGTGAAGAGATTGAGGAGGACGTAATACAGGGGTTCAGAGATCAGGGACTTGCCTCGAATCTCGATGTAACCCAGGCTATATAGGGTCGAGGTGAGGTAGATGCAGCAGATCATGAGGGCGAAAGTCCAGCTCAGGCGATCCAGTAAGAAGAACCCTGGTGACTCCATGTTGTGGATTAGGGCTAAGAGGACTACGTCGATCACCCCCGATGCAGCGCTCGCCAGTTTTAGGACTCTCAAGTTGGGGGCGAATACATTAGCGAGGATGGGTGTTAGGAGGATCAGTAACGGGTTAACGTTCATAACCCCTCACCCCATCAACTCCTCAACCCTCTCGTGGAACTGCTTCTGCAGGGTCAATATGGACGACACCACCACTAATCCCAAGACGTCCAGCAACACGCTCGCCTCCACGAGGAGTGGTATGGGAACTAGGAGGACTCCCAAAAGTATCAATGCGTTCTCCTCCTCAACATACCCTAGGATCTGAGCCACGGTGCTCCTCCTCGACGTTATGAGGAATAGACCTTGGAAGAAGAGGGCGAAAGGGAAGATCAGCGTTGAGAGGTTCCCCACTTCCACGGATAGGTTTAGTCTGGATAACACTAGGTAATACAACACCAACGTCGCTATGGAGAAGAAAGTCAAGTCCAGGGCGAACATGGACGTAACGCCTCTCTGCCCCTCCCTTATCCAAGGACTCCTCCTGATTCCCCTCCTCAGGAAGAGGGTAATAGCAAAGGCCCTGAGGATCACAATGGAGAAGGCGAGCAGCAGTAGATCCAAGGAGTGGAGTTCGTAGGCCAAGTAAGACGAGATGGTTGCGATCAGGATGGACTGAACTGCCTGCATGTCCACCATGGCTCTGTAGTATGCCTGACCTTGAATGTAGAAGGCAGTGACGAGAACCAGTGAGGACATCAGGGCTAGAATTTCACCGTTCATGGTCTTCCACCTCCTCCCGCCACAGTCATTAGGAGGGAAATGATGGACAGGACGAAAGAGACCATCAGGAAGTCCTGAACCTTGAACAGCCTGAGCTTAGCTAGCGTCGTGTTCAGGAATACGGTGAAAACTATGAGGGTAAGCCACTTCCCGAACATTATCCCTACGTCCGCTAGGGCCCCAAGAGGACCTGTAAACATGAACCAAGGTAAAGCGAAGACGTTGAGGAAGACCGAGCCCAGGAGGTACTGCTTGATGTGGCTTCCCCACCTCAATATCCCCAATAGCTTGCCGCTATACTCGTATAGGAGACCATCATCTATCATCCCGAGTTCAGCCAGGCCGGCTGACTCCACGGGTAACTTCCCGGTCTCGAATAGCCAGAGCATGTAGAATGAGGCCAGTATGAAGACGTGGTCCAGTTGAATGTAATGGGCGACACTTTGGCCCACGTAGATCATGGTCACGTAGGGGTTGTTGGTCCCAGTTATCAGGGAGACGCCGAAGAACACTGTGATCAGGGTTGCCTCACTTAGGTATGAGAAGGAGGAGACCCTGGCTGAGCTGAGGGCGGTGAAGTTGCTGTGGGAGTCCATTGAGGCTAAGACCTTCAACGTCCCGGCTAGGGAGAATAAAAGTGCCCCTCCCAGGAAGTCCACAGTGGGAGTGAAGATCACAGGACGTGGGTAAACCACGGGTATTACCAGGCATATGACGCAGTAGATCCCGAAGGAAATGTAGGGAACTGCGAGGAAGAGGGTGGACGAGTCCATGGGGACAGTCGATTCCTTCCTCATTAGTTTCCATATATCGAAGTAGGGCTGAAATACACTGGGTCCCCTCCTCCCCTCTATCATTGCCTTCAGGCGTTCGTAGATCCCAGTATATAAGGGGGAAAGCATCACCACTGCAACGAACTGTAATACACTCTCTATGGCCAACTGGACCTCATCTGACACCTCTCTACTCACCTCACGTGGTAGTAGGCGTCATCAGCCTTCTCTCGCATCCGGCGGTTCGGGGTGGAACCCCAGGGGGACGCCATCCCCTATATGTGCGGTGAATAAGGGGCACCATCGATCGCTTAAAAGTTTTCCTATGATCCAAAAACTCCGCCCTTCAGAAGGATCTAGAATTGCGGGACTCAGGATCGAGAGATGGGTCTAACTTCACAGGGGCTAAGGGGGCGCAAGTCCCATTCCTATGGGATGGATGACCCCCTTATGGAAACGTTTTACCCAAAAAGTTAAGACAAGATCAGGTCAAGGCTATAAGAGCTGGGTCTCTACCCTCTGGACTGGTGTTCAAGCATGTGGGGAGAGAACCCTTCGTAATCTCTCCCGTAAATGGTATCGCAGAACGGTCTCGTTCCATGGAAACTCCGTTGCAGGGGGATCGAGTTTCCTCTGAGACGCAGGGAATAGTGAGGTGTGGATGCCTGTCCGCAAGGGCGGGTATTTCGCAGCGACTTCAACCGTAGGATGAAATTGGTCCAATTCGAAGTAGGGCGGACACGCTATAGAAAAAGCCCTCAATGGGAGATTGAGGGTTCATTACCATAATCGGCTATACTCCACGCATTTTCCAGCGGGAATATAGAGAAAGATTTATAGGAGGTTAAGTGTGAAAAACAACTGAACTTCAGCGTGAAACGGGGGATGGCGTCCCCCTGGGGTTCCACCCCGAACCGCCCTCAGGGCTAATGACGCCTATTTCTGTGGGTGATCGTGGGATGATTAGCTCAGATGAGGGTGGGCTCTTAGGAGTCCTCGAGGTCGATAGATCAAAGGGAGAACTGAAAGATGACCCATTAAGGGCCTTATCCCCATTCGGGGTACTTAAAGGGCCGGTGGGAGACAGGGGGTGAGTTCTACGTCCTGCTCTAAGGCAGAGGAACTCAGAAAGGCCATAGAGGACAAGAGAGTGGAGATAGGGAGGTTGAAGGCTTTGATAGAAGAGGTAACCTCAGATCTGTTTGAGATCGATGAACTTCAGAAGGAGGCGAGATCTTGTACGAAGAGGGCTGTTCAGACCTATTGAGGGAATTACTCAAACTCAACTCAGAGGAGGCATCGCTCCAGTTCAAATTGTTCGAACTCTTGGAGGCGGCCAAGATCGAGACCATAAGGTTGAGCGGCTTAGCAGCGGAGTGTAGCTTCTACGACGTGAAGAGGGCCGAGGAGATAAGGCAGAGGATGGAGCACTTCTTCCGGAAGTATGTCAATCTACGGAGGTGAATTCCCCATAGTCGAGATCGCGGAGTGTGAAGGCTATGTTAAGGAGGTGAGAGATCTATATCGAGAAGTGCAAGTACTCAGACTCAAACTACTCCAGTGTTCCTCAGACCTTAAGTTAATGTGCGAGGCAGAGGAGAGAGTGAGGTGGAAACTCAGCGGAGTAAGGGAGAGAATCGACCTAACCGAGTTAGTTCAGGACATCGACTTCAAGCTGGCCGAATCTACAGAGGAGGCGAATTGTGAAGACCTTAGGCAACTACGGGACAGGTTGAGCTCGGCTAGGGCAGCTCTTAAGTTCAGGGTTTACCTGGTGTGTACTGAGGCAAGGAATGAGGTCATCAGGCTCTCAGGGCTCATAGCGATGTGTAGGAGAGTCGATCCAGATTTAGCCGATCGGGTTTACCAGCTATTTAAGGAAATGTATTCCAAATACTTTGTGGACTGATGAGATCCACAGGATGTTAGATCTGCAGTCGATTACAAACCAACGAAAGCCTCGCCCTTAGGGTGGGGAGGAAGTCAGCCGTCATCCAAAGCATTATACAAAGCAGGGAGCTAAAGGGGCTCTCGAATTCGCCTAAGGCCAGCCGTTAGCCTAAGGCCGATCCTCTCCAAAGGTCCAAGTGCTCGTATTAACTCAAACTTAAATCCAGCTACCTCATTTCCATTCCGTGGCCTATGAGGAACAGGTTATCTTGGCTCTACTGGAGATCTCCGTCTTCGCTTTCTGGCATGATCCTGGGACCTTACGCTTTGGGCGGAGTGCTAGACTACATCACTGGGTACAACGTTTTCACCCTAAATCCTTACCTCCTCTTCCTCTCTGAGTTCTCCATGATCCTGTTAGTTTTCGCCTCCGGGTTGGAACATGGTGTGGGAGCTCTCAGGGAGGCAGGACTCTGGGGATTCGCTGGCGCCGCCCTAGGGGCCCTCCTTCCCTTCGGAGCGAGTGTAGCCCTTTACTCCTCGAGGATAGGCCTGGGCTCTTCCCTAGTCCTGGGTACGGCCATGGGGGCCACTAGCCTCGCCGTAGCCGCCTCAGTGATAAGGGATCTAGGGCTTAAGGGGAGAGGGGTGAACTTCATGATGGCTGCAGCTGCAGCCGACGACGTGGTGGACTTGATCCTGCTTTCTGTAATCCTAGGCTTTACCAGCTCCTCCGGATTTCTCGGGCTCCTGAGGACTGTGGGGTTCTACACGTTGGCCTGGGTCCTCATATTCGCGGTCTCTGTGGTCCTGATCCCCAGGGTGGCCAACAGGATGAGCGAAAGGTATATAGAGGAAATGCCCTTCGTTGTCCTCTTCGGACTCACCGCGGTAATGACGGCCATAGGCTTCTCCCCGGTGATCTCGGCCTTCATAGCCGGCGTATCCTTAGCGGAGAGCCTTAAGGCGGAGAGAATAAGGCAGGTTACGGAGACTCTATTAAGTGTTTTCGGCTCAATCTTCTTCGTGGTAGTCGGAGCCCAGGTGAATTTAGTCACCCTCACCATACAGGGGGTTGAGCTAAGCCTTGAGCTCACCGCCGTGGCCATAGTCTTCAAGGTGGTCGGCATAATACCATTTGTTTACCTCCACACGAGAGATGTGAAGGAGTCTTTTGCCGTGTCCCTAGGGATGACTCCTAGGGGCGAGACAGGACTGGTGGTAGCCTCCGTGGGTAAATCATACGGTTTACTCGATCAACAGGAATTCACTGCAGTGGTCCTCATGTCCCTTCTGACTACCCTAATAGGGGCTATCTCCTTCAGGAGGACTGAGAAATGGATCACCAGGGGAGATCCCTAAACACAAGTCTAATTTAACCCTATGGGGTTTGGGGGCGTAAAACTCCTTCCGCGAGGTGTGGGATCCCCAATTCAAATAGCAGTTCAAGTCATTGCCATGACATTCGCTGCCTGGGTATGCATCGCTGAGGTTTTCAGGTCTCGGTTATCCCTCCAGAGGTCCTTGAGGCTCATGTAAAGGACGAGACCAAGATACTGGGGATCACTGCACATGATCCCTACGGCCTAGACCCAGTATCATTTAAGTTGACCTTTTTGTTTGGGGGAGGAGAGACCTGGACTGCCAGGTTCTTTAGAGAACTGGGGGAGAAGGTCTCGACGATTAAGAGGAGGAGACCTAACCTTAAGGTGATAGTGGGAGGTCCAGGGGCGTGGGAGCTAGTGAGAGACAGACCAGTTTGGGTGGATCACATATTTTTGGGGGAGGGAGAGGTCACCTTTCCAGAGGTAGCAAGGCAGATAATTGAGGGAGGGGACTTGCCGACAGTGATAAGGGGAAGGGATCCCAAGGTTGAGGAGATACCTCCCATCATTAATCCTGCAAGGCTCGGGGAGGTACAGATAACGAGGGGTTGTCCTAGGGGGTGTCAGTTCTGCTCGATCACGCCTGAGACTTTCCGATCCATCCCCTTGGACGTGATAAAGAGTGAAGTTGAGGTGAACTTGAAGGTTGGAGGGATGAGGAGGGTGGAGTTCATAACGGATGACGTCCTCCTCTACGGTTCCAGGAAACTTAGAACCAACAAGGAAGCTGTAGTCAGACTTTTCAGCGAAGTCATGGCCATGGGTGTTGACGGTATATGGTGGCCCCACATATCTGCACCTGCAGTCAGGGAGAGTCCAGGTACCGTGAGGGCCATGGCAGAGATAGTGGGTTACAACTTCGACAGGGCTGTGGCTCCGGTTGTGGGACTTGAGACTGGTAGCGTCAAGATATTTGAGAAATATATGAGAGCCAAGGCGTTTCCTTGGTCACCTAGGGAGTGGGATGATGTGATAATCGACGCCACCGCAATCATGAACGACAACTACATCTACCCGTGTTATACCATGACCATAGGGTACCCTGAGGAGACCAACGAAGACGTAGAGGACTCCATAGAACTCGTGCAAAAGATAGTGGACCACGATTTCACCGCGTGGGTGTTCCCGCTCCCCGTAATCCCAATCTCTACCACTAGGATAAGGGAGAATCCCTTCCCGTACGCCGAGAGGCTCCCGTCTAGGTATTGGGATCTCCTCTACGTTAGCTGGCATCACAACATTAAGGTGACGAAAAAGTTGTCTCCCATCCTCACCAACGGAATACCCAACAGCATAGTGAGGAAGATAGTTAGGACCATGATAGAGAAGGTCTTCGACTCCATAGACCAGATATTCCTCGAGCTTAAGGAGAGTAAGGGCAAAAAGTCCTTGGATTTCTCCGCAGTTAGCCTCAATAACACCTTGGGAGTGCTCAAGTCGGTCTATTGGCTGACCAAGTTGAGTTTCAAGAACTCTTGAGGCCGTTGACAACAGTTTCCGACAAACCGTGAAGTTTATACATTTTGTCTGTGAGTTTAATTATGATGCTGAAACCTAAGGAAGTGTGCCAAGAATTGGGAACGTCCTACCGCACGTTGCAGAGCTACGTTAAGAAGGGTTACATAAAACCAGTGGTACAGAGCGGGAAGTGGAGGTTCAGGGAAGAGGATGTCGAGAGATTGATGGGTATTGTTAGAAAGAGGAAAGTGGCATTATACGCTAGGGTATCAAACGAGCGAAAGGACGACTTGGTAGACCAGGTTAAATACCTAGAGGAGAACGTTAAGGAATACGAAGGTGATAACTGACGTGGGATCTTCATTAAACATGAAGAGGAAAGGATTCGTCAAATTATTAAGAATGATTCTGAATAACAAAGTCAAAAGTAATCATGGCCCACCTCGTTTAACTCAAGGCACATAAAATTCACAGCTCATGGAAACTGTCGGCAACTGCATGGGTAATTTCCTCCTGAACCCTCTCGTCCTCGCCGTGGACTTCTCCGCATCCCACGGATCTTATTATCCCCTTCCTAACAAGTTCGTAAGCCACTCGGCTCAGTTTATCCGCCTCCTCGTTTTCTTCCCTGGGAACCCACTGAAAGGTAACTTCCAATCTCCTTGCCAGTTCCGAGGCTCTCTCGTAGAGGGGTCTTATCCTGGGAGCCTTAACCTTATACTCTCCCCTGAGTTGTCTTATGACTAATTGAGAATCTCCTCTCACCACTGAACCTCTTACGTTCAGTCTGGAGAGTTCCTCCATGAGACATATTACCCCCATGTACTCTGCCACGTTATTTGTGGAGTCCTTGGAGAAGGGCTTAGCCGCCAGACCGTACCCCCGTAATTTCTTTTCTTTCAAATAGATTACGTAGCCGAAGGTCGCAATTCCCCGTGGATTCTTAGGCTCGCATAGACCATCGAAGTAAGCTATGACGCTCATGATCCAGAATACCAATTAGCTCACTAAAAATTTTTTAGAACTCAGAGCGGTTGAAATGTGGTTCCCATATCTCCAGAACATCCCCCCTTGGGGGGCACGTAAGACGAGAAACGTCCCCTAGTAGTGATGGGACTCTCCCTCAAACATTACCTCAAGATCAAGGCGAGATCTAATTACTGCCGCCTTTTACCTCATACCCGTCACGCTTCAATGCGGCCCGTTTGTGGCAGGAAGTCAGACTGAGGACCTCAAGGAATTCGAAAGGTTCATCTAGTCCTTCAGGTTACGAGGATAAGCGATTTCATTACGTCATTAATCGCACGCGTCACTGCGTCGTCCTCTTGACGGCGTTACTCCTCAATGCGAACCACAGCATGAGAGAGAGGAATCCCACGAGCTGGGTTAAACTGGCAGTCTCTGAATAGGTGAAGATGTCCCCCCTCATAACGAGTAGCCCCAGGAGACCAGCCACACCGTATCCTGAGTCCCTGAGTAGTCTATACACGCCCAGGGACGTCCCCCTCCCCTCAGGGGGAGAATAGTCGCTGACTGCTGCTATTAAGGTGGGGTACACCATTGCCATCCCCGCACCACATATTAGTGCCGACGCAAAGTAATTGAGCATAAACAGTGTCATTCCCAAGGTCATCAGTAAAAAACCTGCCAGTATCAGAACTTTTCTCCCCATCCTATCACTTATGTATCCAGTGAGCGGTTGAGATATCGTCCATACACCCACATATGTTCCCACCACGTAAGCCACTAATAATGGACTGACTCCCCTCAAGGTAAGGAAAGCGGGCACTATGAGCCAAAAGAAGGCGTCCACAAACTTCTCAAGGAGTCCCCCAAGTCCCAGGACGACGCTGGGTTCAAGGACTTTTTCGCCTCTTGCTAAAGATCGTGTTTTCCCACTCCGCATCACCGGTCTAGTCTCTCTAGCGCCCACGAAGGATAGAAGGAACGACGTTGTCGCAACTCCTCCCATCAGAATATACGGAGATACGTTCACGGAGAGGAGGTAGCCAGCGATCAAGCTACCCATCGTCACTCCTGCGTATCCGGAGGCCTCATTTACTCCCGCGGCCAACCCTGTTCTTCCCCTCGAGATATCTATCTGTGAAGTTATTGTGGTGGTCCACGTCATTGCCTGATTGATCGCCAAGAACACCGTCAATAGGGCAACCAGGAGTAGGGAGTGAAAGATTAACGCTACTATAGGCAAAGGAATTGCCATGAGCCACCCCAACGTCAGAACCACCTTCCTACCATAAACGTCGCTGAGGAATCCAGAGGCGAAGTTCATTATGCCCTTCCCAAAACCGAAGATCACCAGGGAGAGCTCAGCCAAGTTAAAGACGTGAGCGGCCTCTAAGGGATACGCTACTCTGAACTCCCCTAGATACACTCCGGTGAAGAACACAAGGACAGTGAAGAGGAGGAACTGAATTCTCATGGAACCAAATATTTTTAAACGTTTATACTGCTTATTCACTGTGAGTGGTGAATTTCTAGACAAACTGGAGGCCTTAGGGTTCTCCCGGTATGAGGCGTTAGTGTACACGGCGTCGGTTGAGCTCTGCGTGGCTACCATGAAACAACTCTCCGAGAGGTCGGGGGTACCGTACCAGAAGGTCTATGACGTCGTGGTCAGGTTGGCCAACAGGGGTTTCCTGGAGATAGTGGAGGGTCGACCCAAGAGGGTTAAACTGATTGATCCTGAGGTAAGTTTTGAGAAACTCAAGCAGAACCTCTCCGGAATAATTGAGGAGGTCAAGGGGGAGATCAAGGAGAGATCGAGGCTCTCCAAGACCGAGAGGTCAACGCACGTGGAGGGAAGAAGGCAGGTTATGACATTCGTCAAGAAGTTGGTGGAGCAGGCCAAGGAGTTGAGAGTAGTCTACCCAGGAATACCGCAGTGGCTAATTAGACTGTTAAAGAGTTTCAGGGGCAAACTCCTCCTGATTGTGGAGGAAAGGGACAAGGAGAGACTCTCGGGCATCAATGGGGAGATAAGGGCCTGGAACGGCGTGAGATCCAAATATATCATTGTCGATAAGACCTTCTCCATCATCTTCACGGGAGAGGATTATATAACGGTGGAGAGTTGTGAGGGTTGCATGATCCACTCCACAGAACACTTTCAGCTGGTCTGGGACAAATTAACCACTGGAAGTGAAGAATCCTTATTACTATTGGGGCAGAGTAAAAGCTGATAGGGGTTGATATTCAGGCAGTTGATCTCCAAACAGGGAGGATGCGTCACCTATGTGTTCGGCTGTACCCAGGCTGGAGAGCTCTTCGTCGTTGATCCGAAGGCCTCAGACGTGGAGGAGATCTTGAGACTTGCAAGCTCATTAAACATGAAAATAGCGTATGTGATTGATACTCATACGCATGCAGATCACCTCTCAGGTAAGAGAAGGTTAGCAGAGCTCACTGGAGCCAGGGTATACCTACATGAGTCCTCTAAGGTGAAATTCCCTGTGAAGAGAGTTAGAGAAGGGGAGGAGATAAAGTCCGGTAATGTAAAGATAAAGTTCTTACATACACCTGGACACACTCCATACAGTCTCTCGCTCCTGGTGACGGACTTCAGGAGGGGAGAAGAGCCGTGGATGGTGATGACCGGTGACACGCTCTTCGTTGGAGGTGTGGGAAGAGTCGACATAGGAGGAGAGGACTCGGCGGAGCTACTTTTCTATAGTCTGAAGAAGCTTAAGGAATTACCAGACTACGTTGAGGTCTACCCCGCCCACACGTCAGGTTCTGTGTGCGGGTTCGGAATAAGTGGTAAACCCGCATCGACAATTGGGTTCGAGAAGAAGTTCAACAAGGCCTTTAGGATAGAAGACAAGGAGGAGTTCGTTAGGTTACAGAACGTAAAGATGGTCAGGCCAGAGGAGTTCGACTATTACATTAAAGCCAACTTGGAATCCTGAGTTCACTATCGTGAACCTCCCAGTCCTAAAAGATTTTTAAATAGAGAAGGTGATTTTAGCTCATGGGAGAGGAGCTAGAGAAGTGGTACAAGGACTTCTTGGAGAGAGTTATTGAGAAGATAAGGAAGGGACAGGAGTTGACTAATAGCGAGACACAAATCGTAGCTAACTACATGGCTAACACACAGTTGAGAGATCATGTAGTTTACTTGGTTAACAAGTTGACGGAGTTGAACGCTAACCTGGAGAGACGGTTAATGGATAGGTTAGTGGAAGTCGAGAGGAACCTCAGGGATGAAATAAGGAAGACCAGAGAGGAGTTACTTGCCAACGACGAGAAGATAAGGCAGGAGTTACTCAAGAGAATTGAGGGTTTGGAGGTGAGGATCTCGGCCTCTGACATGAAGATCCAGGAGGTGGACTCCAAGGTCGAGGCGACCAGGAACGATCTCCACAACACCAAGGCCGACCTGGAGAGGAAGATCCAGGAGGTGGACTCCAAGGTCGAGGCGACCAGGAACGATCTCCACAACACCAAGGCCGACCTGGAGAGGAAGATCCAGGAGGTGGACTCCAAGGTCGAGGCGACCAGGAGCGACCTGGGACTTGTGGCGGAAGAGGTCTACATCTCGAATTTCATCAACCGTCTAGTCAGGGAAAACCAGGCGATCCTCAATATTTACAGGAAGTATGAGACGGAACATGGGGAGGTCGACGCAATTGTGGAGACCAATGAGAAAATTTACGTCCTAGAGGTGAAGATGAGAGCGGAGCCAAAAGACGTGGACGTCCTTTTACTGAAGACCAAGGCGATCCTCCAAGAGAGACAGGATAAGGGAGTAATCCCAGTCCTAACTGGCTCCAAGATTAATAGAATAGTAAGGAACTACGCCAAAGGACTGAACGTAATGATTAGTTAAACCCTCCACCCCTTATCTTTGTTGAGCTCGTAGTCTCTCCATACCCTCCTTTTACCGCTGTGAACTCATCCTGCCCTCATGTTGGGGCTTCCTGCTCCATAGCCCCACCTTACCCGTAGCCTTTAGCCACGGGTATAGGCACCACCGCTCCACCCTTGACGGCTCATGGAATATCCCTCTGGAGGGCAACCAACTCGTTCCTATACATAGACGACCACGCCGCTTTAAACGGTTCCGTAGTGACATCGATGGAACAGTTAACCAAAGGGGACGGTGTAACCTTTGGCCTGAGTGCTACCTCCTAACTAGCCTCTTGACCTCATTCTCGAACGATCCCTTCGCCTCCTCTACGCTCTTCAGTTTGGACTTACTCTTCTCCGCATCCCTAACCTTAATTCTCACTATCCACGCTGAGTAAGGACTTGAGTTGAGGAGACTCGGGTTTCTGACGACCTCCTCGTTATACTCTACCACTTCTCCCTCAAGGGGAAGTCTAAACTTCCCTATCCATTTGGCCGACTCCAAGGAGAACACCACAGATCTGGGACTAACTTCCTCCCCTCTTCCCTTGACTGTGACCTGAAAGATCTTTCCCGCCATGTATTGTCCCAAGCTGGTCATACCCACCTCCACCACGTCCCCTTGGAACCTGAACCATAGGTGTTTCTCAGGGTCGTAAAGCAGCTCATCAGGGAAATCGAACTGTCCTATCTGCATGGGGGAAATATTATTAACTAATTTAAAAACTTAATTAATATGCCACTGGCCTTATGGATCGACGGTGTCCTGGTGAATCAAGACCTTACGGAGGAGCTCTACAGGGCGTACTCGGGTGATCCTGTAGACCTCTCCCTCAGAGGTGAGACGTTCGAGGACATAGGACCACTCCTCCAGTTTTTGAGGACGAGGAGATACGCGATCCTCTCTCCTTTCACAAGAGACGAAACTATGAAGGTGATGAAATCCCTCAGTCTGGAACCTCAACTGGTGGTGGTCAGGGAAGATACAATCAAGACGAAGCCCAGTGGGGAACCAGTGAAGGCACTCCTAGCAAGAACAGACTGGGACCCCATGAAAACAGTCGTGATAGGTTCCTCCCCACTGGACCTCCTCTCGGTCAGGTACTCGGACTCCAGGATTAAGGTGGCCTGCCTCAGGAGATTCGCGGATTGTTCCGTGTATAGCCCCTTCATCCAGGCCAGCACTGTGGAGTCTCTCGTCAAGTCCCTCTTGAGACTGAGACTAGGCTAAGGGAGGTTACGTGGCTCTGAGGTTCCCTAGCGATCCAACCTCAAGGTTGAACCGAAGCGTTGAGGGGGAGAACTTTAGAAAACCCACGTAAGGGTTCCTAGCCAGGAAGTAAGGGTCTTTAAGGCTGTTTCCTATTTGAATTTCCAGGAAGTAAGTCCAGGGATCTTGTCCGCTGAAGATTAATTCTCTCAATCGATGCCACTCATTTTTCTACCTAACCGGGATTCCCATCTGGTCGGCCATATTAACGAAGTGTTAGAGAAAGCATTGAGGAAATATTTCATAATTTCGTTATTTATCAAATAGATTATCTTTCCCTTCAGAGCCGTTAACAACAGTTTCCGATAAACCGTAAAGTTTATATTATTTCATCATAAACTCTCATATAATGCTAAGACCTAAAGGAGTATGCCAACGCTTAGGAATATCCTATGCAACACTCAGAGAATACGTAAAGAAGGGATACATAAAACCAGTAGTACTACAGACTGGAAAGTGGAGGTTTAGAGAAGAGGATGTAGAAAAGTTAATGGGAATTGTTAGAAAGAGGAAAGTAATATTATACGCTAGGGTATCGAACACACAAAAAGACGACTTGATAAACCAAGTGAAATACCTTGAGAAGAACGTTAAAGGACGACCAGGTGATAACTGACGTGGGATCTTCATTAAACACGGAGAGGAGAGGATTCCTCAAATCACTGAGAATGATACTAAACAACGAGGTGTCAAAAGCCATAGCTTACCCCGACAGACTAGTTAGGTTCGGCTTCGAGATAGTAGAGGAAGTGTGCAAAGCACATTGTGAGATAGTCGTTCTAAATAGGGAGGACAAAACACCTGAGCAGGAACTGGTCTAAGACTTGATCTCTATACCGGTATCATTTAGCGGAAAACTGTACGGAGTGGGGAGTCACAAGTACGAGAAGGTGAGGAAGTGCGTCGAGGAAATTAAGGCTTAAATCGTTTCAACCAGGGGAGGAGTACGTTTACTTAACATACTCCCTGAAGAACGACAAGAAGGAGGAGAGCAGGGTACTGCTGGAGAACTACAGAGTCCTACTGCAGAAGGCTTTAGACTGGTTGTGGGAGAGGTTCAAGGTGGAGAGGAGAGAAGTGAAGAGGGGTAAGAAAGTCATCACGAAGGTCAAGATAACCTTGCCAAAAAAGGAGGAGGTTTACAAGACGTTGAGGGACGAACTGGAGGAGGTCAACACACTTGCCTCACACTACGTGGATAAGGCAATAAGCGACGCTCAATCTTGAGGACCTGGAAGAGGAGGGCCGAGAAGGGAAAAGCGTCGTTGAGGAAACCTAAACTGAAGAGAGTTTACGTAAGGGTTAAGTCTTCTCTGAGGAAGGTTGATGGCGAGAACGTGATGGCGAGAATGTAAGGATTACTGTTAGACCTTACCACTACTTGACCTTCTCCTGGTCTCACACCTGGTTCTCAAGGAGGGTCAAAGGGTTAGAACTGGGTGAGCCCGTGATAAAGGAGGATAAGGTTCACCTACCATTCCGTTACAAATTACCCTGGTTTACTCCCCTGGACTTCCTGGCAGTTGACAGTAACCTCTACACTCTGGACGCTTACGACGGCGAGAAGTTCGTCACGTTTTCCATGAGGGAGTTGTACAGCCTCAAGTTTGGGATGGAGTTGAAGAGGGGTAGAATCAAGTCCTTCGCTTCCAAGCACGGTAGGAAAGGGGAGTTGTTGTCGAGGAAGTACTCCCACCGTGAGAG
>Ga0081529_131753_pt1 | contig 21584 bp, 22 predicted proteins | sample EchGeymetagenome_FD_71012 | JGI IMG/M metagenome (GOLD analysis project Ga0081529, IMG submission 71012) | Ferrous microbial mat and aquatic microbial communities from Echinus Geyser, Yellowstone National Park, USA - transect B T=78-80 C v2... ...
ATCGTGATTATAATGCTTCCCTCAACATCCTAAGAAGATCGGGGTCGGAACGACCCTTAGTGCCTGTGGAGCTGAGACCTCTACCCTTTGGGCAAGCCTCGGCTTTGAAGCAGGAAGCCTCGCCCTTTAGGGCGAGGTAGTTCACGTTTTGTGTGGCATTGTTGTTAGGTAGAAGGGAATTTCGTAGCTTAATGTCAACACTATGGACATACTCCACTGCTTCTTACAAAATACTAAAAACCTTTCCTTCACAGTATGTAAAGATCAAATTTGTCCTTTCTGCAGCCCTCATGGTCTAAGGGGTCTATCAAATCTATAGTCGCCGGAATCGCCCTCATTGCCGCCTTCGTCAATCCCCCTGTAGAGGAAGCAATAGGTAGAGATCCTCTTCCCTATATGCTCTCACATTATGGGCTAACTTTGGCGGGTCTACTCATAGGCTACTCCTCATTTAGATCGGCGAAGTGGACTCTACCTTTGGGGCTTATTCCCGTAATAGTCTGGCATCTTCCTATCCCCTTCGCCTTTGGAGGTGCTTTCCTGTATGGTAGGATATTGGATGAGGTGACAATTACTGTGGGAGCGTTGCTTGTGGGCTCATCAATAAAGTCATTTACGTTCAATTTTAACGTGTTACTCTTCATCCTGTACATGGTAGCAGATACTGCACTATCCTTCCTATTCATGTTTTACAGCTATCCATACACTTCCCAAGCTGTTCCCTTTTCTCCTTATAGAAGCCAGCAGGAGTTCTTCATAACCGGTGTAGTAATGATTGTTCTCATGAATGCGTTCTTAGGATATGTTGCCTATCTCTTTTTCAAGAGACTATCTATATTTTAAGGTAGGAATTTGGGCTTTATCCAATTTTCATGGATTTGTCAACCATAAGTCCTTGGGCTTCACCGAAGTCACGTAACTCGTTCCTTCTCCGCCCCACTAACAGGATTAACCCCGACCCAACTACTCCCGTTGAAAGTAAAAAGTGGAGGACCAACACATCCCCAGGTATATGTTAAGAGACACGTTCAACTGCCTATCCAGGACGAAACCGCAGATAGCGTCGACATTAGCTATAAATCACGGGGTTGGAGCGCTCTCCATGAGAGTTGTTATTCATATTTTCAAAGTCATCCTCATTGAGATTTTCAAAGTCATCCTCATTGAGAGGAAGAGAATTCGTAGCTTTTCGTTGACACTGCACAGAGTGTCGTCATGAATTAGGTAAATTAACAGATGCCTTTCTATTGAGATCTGTTAACTCGCCACAATCCTCATTAATTCACGTCAGTGACACAACGTCCTAGATATAAGAGTAATTTATCCTAACATGTGACTACACTATGAAACCCCACCTCTCAGAACTGAAAGTCCTAATAATCTTTCTGGAAACCCACATCTGGGCGGACTTGGATGTGAGGTAAGGGCTCAACTCTATAGCGAGAGAACCATAAATAGGGAGCATATTTCTCAAAGAGTAGCAAAATCTAGCCTTTCCCTCTTTCAACCATATACAATTTCATAGAAATATCCTTCCCGAACATTGTATAGTTGCCCTTAGTTTAACGTAAAAATAGATTTATAATCCCTTGGACTGTTACTTTCTAGATCGAGATGAAGGGAGTATCTCAGACTGTTTCCATAGTCGTCGCGTTCGTTGTTGCCGTTGCGGTCCTCGCAGCGGCTCTTTACGCCTACGGCCAGCTTCAATCGCTTACAGCGCCTTCCTCCTCTTCCTCATCATCTTCCTCAAGTGGTCCCTCCAAGGTAATTCTGCCTTACGATAACTCCACCAAGACCGTCTTCATAACCCTAGTCAGTCTATCCTCGGCCTCCTCACAATTTAACTTCAATGGTACGGGGTTCGGCTCTCTAATAATTTACGTACCAGCGGGGTGGAACCTTAACATAACCTACATAAATCAGCAGTCACTTCCCCACAACCTTAACCTCGTCCAAAACAGCACCTCAATACCACAAAGCGGCGACATAGCAGAAGACGGAAAGATACTTCTATACATAGGTACTACTTCCAGCACATACCAACTTAATGGTATTTCCGGAGGGGCCAGGGCCTCAGGTTCGTATCAGAACATAGCCGCAGGTGACTATTGGCTGGCCTGTGGAATTACAGGTCACGCAGCGTCAGGAATGTGGGTCGACGTGATAGCTTCCTCCTCAGTGACCCAACCCTATGAGATAGTAAGTTCATCATGAAACCAAGCCATAACAAAACAATGTTTAGACCATTTTTATGGTTATATTGATGAAAATCTCTTGTTATATATCTTCATATAGGAATTCTTTTTGTATTTTCGTATACACATTGAATTCTAAGCGTCGAGTCTGGGAGTTTATAACCTTAAGTTGTGGGAAGTAACCTCTTAATTAATTCAAAAGTTTGACACAAAGTTTAATTACCGTAAACCCCCAAAAAGTATATGATTGCCATGGAGGGAGGTAAAGTAATAGCCAAGAGAGGAGACATAATATTTCTGCGGAAGCTTCTGTCCAAGATGAAGGACCCCTCCTCTAAATTCGACGAGGTTCGATTCGCCAAGGATGGAAGGGATTATCTATACAACTATGTTAACGAAAACGTTGATGATGTCAATGAGGACAGGAGGAAATTCCTCAAGGGTCTACTAATCGGGGTGAGCGCGGTAGCTGTGTTGGGTTCTGTACCCAGGGTGATTGGATACCTCAATCAACCTCTCACCACCCTACCGAAGTTTCCAACACTTCTGCTGGTGGACTCAAACGGTGATCCAGTTAAGGCAAGCGACACGTCATTGATACCCGTCAATTCACCTGTAATAGTTCTATTCACATATCCGATGGTCAACGATCCGAACTTCATACTGAGGATGGGAGACGCCAACAACAATGAAATGGAGGTTCCCCCAGCCAAGGTTACTGTACCCGCCACGGGAGAGGTCTATCTTTTCCCTGGAGGGGTGGGACCGAAGAGGTCCATAGTTGCGTACAGCGCCATATGTCAACACCTAGGCTGCAGACCTCCTGAAATACACTTCTATCCACCTAAATACGTTAATCCCTCTCAACTAAACGCTCCAGACCCTAACCTATTGACCCCCCAGGCCTTGGCTGCAGCGAAGGCTGCCAATGTTCCCGCAATAATACATTGTGATTGCCATGGCTCCACATACGATCCCTACAGAGGGGCGGCGGTCCTCACGGGACCAACCCAGAGGCCGCTTCCCACAGCAGAATTGGTATGGGATTCATCAACTGACTACCTCTACGTGACTAGGATGATAGGTGTACCAATATTCGGGGCACCAAATGGTAATGACCTTGAGGGGTTTCCATTACCTTCCATGAACAGCGACTACACTGGAACAACACAGGTCACACCAACAATAGACACGTTCAAGTAGGTGATTGGATGGCAGAGGACGAGAGGGAGCAAGAGAAGGAGGTTCCAGGAGTTCAGGAAATAATAGAGAAGAAGTTCGGCCTGGACGACCTACCTTTCTTTAGAACTCCCGATTACATGTACAAGCTGAACTACTGGTTGGGTGCAACGACAGCAGCTGCGTTCTTCTTCGCGGTCCTTACTGGACTTCCCTTACTACTTTACTACGATCCCAGTAACGCCTACGCCCAGACGCAATTCGTTATACATAACGTTCCATACGGTTCTGTAATACTGTTCAGCCACCTTTATGCTTCCTACGCCATGATAGTCCTACTGTACGTTCACGGGGTTAGAAACTTCTTCTCTGGGGCCTACAAGAAACCCAGAGAGTTCGTTTGGGTGTTGGGAGTTCTATTGTTCGCCGTCACCTTAGGTGCTTCATTCTTCGGCTACAGCATGGTAGGGGACGTGTTGGGAGTGGACGCCATAGGAGTCGGTTCAGGTCTCATTTCGTTAGGGATACCAGGAGGGGACACAATAGAGAGTTGGCTGTTCGGAGCTGGCTCAGGGACTTCATTGTTCTCGAGACTATTGGGATGGCACATAATATTCGTTGCCTTACTGGGACTTCTCTTCGGAATTCACCTATTCCTGGCCGAGACCTACGGAATGTTGCCATCAAGAAAGGAGAAACCATATGCCCCAGCATATTACAAGAAGAGCGAGTGGATGAAATTCAACGCCTGGTGGCCGAGGAACTTCATTTACATGATGAGCATAATCCTCACAACCTGGGGTGTGATCATGATTGTTCCCAACACTCTGGCAGCATTGAACCAATTGATGGCCGTAAAGCTTCCTCTTCTCATAAATCCCGCTCCAGCACCAGCACCCAATACGGCCGCGGCTGCCAGCGTTCCAGCCTATCCTCCCTGGTTCTTCCTATTCTTCTATAAAGTAGTTGACTTCCTCCTACCCAACGGCCAACCTCTGACTCAAGGTGACGACATACTTATACTGGTGGCGGGAATAGTACTGCTCTTATTGGTGCCTTTCCTTGACAGGAGCAAGTACCTTAGCCTCTTACAGAGAAAGTTCTGGACGTGGATAGGCATAGTCTTCGTCTCAGCCATTATAGAACTTACAGTGTGGGGATACCTGGATCCTGGAGTACCGGCGCCTTTCACTCAAGTAGTCGAGGTTTTCGGACCAACGGCATTAGTGGCAGCTCTGGTCGTTGCTCCACTGAAACCAAGAGGCACTTCACCAATGAGGGGAATGACCTCTCAGCTCAGTTCACTTTACATGATGGTCCTGATCCTACTCACTGCTGGAACGTTCTTTGACTTCGTCAAGTCCCCGTCCTTGGTCGGGTTGGGAATCCTTATCCCCTTAATTGCCGGACTGATACTGAACAGCTGGTCAATGTTGCCAGATAGGAGAATGCCGCCCACAAAGGCCCTGGAGACGTCCGTTAGACGTTCACCTTCAAGTTCACTTTCCTTCAAGAAGAAGCTAGCCACCTACGCAACGATCATAATGGCTGTAGCCTCGGTTGCCATCCTCGTACTAGTGTGGAACTTACCGACCACAGGCCCACTTTCCAATGTGGCAGGCGCACTGATCGGCGTGGTCCTAGTGCTCTGGGGCCAGTCCGTGGGAATGTACCACTTCGTGGCCTACGCCAAGTAATACCCCATTAATTGAATGTAGCAGAAATCTGATCTCATTTTTATTCTCAAGAATTTAGGGTCCCTGTGGAAGTAGGTCTTGGGATCTCCGTGAGAGATGCCTTAAGGGGAATGATAGAGAGACAGGAGTATCACGCCATAGTTTTGGATGAAAGGGAGGTTGTTGGAGTGGTGAGCCTTAAGGACGTGGCGTCTAGACTCTTCATACCCATGGAGGAGGGGATAGAGTTAATTGAGTTCGGAAACCTCCAGGCACTCTTGGACACCGGAGTCTCATCAATTATGACATCGGATCCCGTAACAGCCAGAAACGAAGATGAGGCAATAAGGCTCATGGTGGAGAGGAATGTAGGAGCAGTACCAATAGTCAACGACGGGTACGTGAAAACTGTGTCAGAACACTCCCTCCTTCCTAGACTGTTTGATTCTTTAATTGACGCCTCCCCAATCTCCTCGAGACCCATAATATTTGCTGACGAGGACTTTACGGTTGAGGAGGCCATGGAATTGATGATAAGAAAGAACATTAGGAGACTTCCAATAGGCTCTTACGAAAACGTGAGGGCCATAACTACTCTTTTCCTGATACTCAAGGGGGTGTTGGAGGACTATAGGGAGGACGTTCTATACGAGCAGGCACTCAGATTCTCTGATGAACCCATATACGCCACCACAGTGGGAGAGGCTGCCAGGAAACTCTACGAGAAACCAAGCGTAGGGGCGGCCATCGTTGAGGACGGTATATTGACCGAAAGGGACCTTGTAAGACTTATATACAATTCCATTTAGTTTAAGCAGTGTTACACATCTTAGCTTTCCGTTACATCTTTGACATCCTGGGAGTGTTGGCGGGTGCATTGGTTGCCTTCCAAATGTGGAGGGAGAAGGACATGTTCCACACCGAAGGGAGCCTGTGCTGCCCAATGGCCAGTGTCATAGTTCCCGCCAAGGGTAGAGACGTCCAGTTCAGGAAGAACGTGGAGTCGCTCATGAAACAGGACTACCCTAACTATGAACTCATTTACGTGGTGGATGAGGAAGATGAGGCTTACAGGGAATTGAGGTCAATGGGAATAACGCCAGTTCTAACCTGGTACAAATGCTCTGGATGTAGCGGTAAGGTAAGGGCACTGCTCTCAGGGATCGCCTCCTCCAAGGGGGATGTGCTTGTCTTCGCAGATTCCGACACCGAGTATCCACCTAATTGGCTAAGGTCCCTAATCAGGCCCTTGGACAGATATATGGCCTCCACCTTGTTCTCCTGGCCCAAGCCGGTGAGGTTGAGTTTTAGGAACCTCATGAGGGCAGGGTTCTGGACTTTAGGCTTCGAATCCCAGTTCACTGGGGGAAGGTTCCTATGGGGAGGATCCATGGCGTTCAGGAGGGAACTCTTTGACCAGCGAACCATGGAGGAGCTCTCAAGGGAGTGGTGCGACGACTGCACCATGACCAGAATCGTGAAATCGAGGAACGGCGCAATAGCATTTGTGGGCGAGGCGACCCCTGCTAACGTCTACGATGAAGAGAACCTTCTAAGGTGGAGTAGTAGGCAAGTGATCACGATCTGGCTCCACTCGTCCAGGGGGGCTAGGGCGTTCATAGTAATAGGATGGTTCTTTCTCATACTGTTGGCGGGATCCCTGGTCACTGGAGCCTGGCTTGGGGCCACACCTTTCATCCTGTGGTGGTTTAAGAACTGGGCCAGATCCAGGAGGCTAGGAACGTGGGCTGTTTGGGGAATTTTAATGTCGGTTCCAGCGATCTTTTACGGCCTCTTCTTGCTTATTTTAAATAGGAAGAGGAGGGAAGTGGAGTGGAGAGGAGTTAAATACACCCTTCCTACAGGCCGTAAACCTTGACTGCGTTCTCCTTCATTACCCCCCTATCCTTGACCTGATTCCAGAACCTGGCCGCGTGGTTCAACAACGTTTGCCCCTTGTAACTTGGGAAGTCACTGCCGTAGATACATTTGTTGAGGATAGAGTCTAACCTTGGTAGGTAAGACCTCAGCGACTCTGGGGGTATGGAGGAGAGTTCCAAGTATACGTTATCGTAACTCCTGGCCAAAAAGTAAGCAGAATCACACCAGAGGGGCCTACCAGCGTGGGCCAAAACGAAAGTTACCTTAAAGTCCTTCACGGGATCGTCAACTAACAAAGGATCGCCGTACTTGTTCCTGGCCCTCTCGCCCACACTTGTGCCCGTATGAATAAGAACAGGGAGTTTATACTCCTCAGCGAATTCATAGACCTGCCCTAATCCCCTCATTCCCCCCTCCTCCTCCCTATATGCGTTCGGTAAGTAACCGTGATGAACAGGGTGGAGCTTTATACCAACGATTCCTTTGGAATATTGCCTCTCCAGGATCTCCTTTACGTTACTGCACCTGGGATTAACCGTACCCAATTGGGCGAACCTATGATCATCCCTATATTGTTCAACCTGTTGCCAAAAACCGTCCTCACAGGTATCGTTACCACAGGGAAACGAGGGAACCAAAAGCACCTTCTCAATCTCCACGGAATTATCTGAGAAACTTTGTTCCATTATAGGGGACGACGAGTCCCTCAGCCTTTGACAGTCTGGAGGAAAATTCCTTAATCCCATATGAACGTGAGCGTCTATAACCCTTATTTCTCCCATAGGAAGTGAGGGGATCCGATACTTTCAAATTTTTCGTGTTAACTCCTTCAAGAGGAAGTTCGGTTTCTGAACCATTAGGTCTCCCTTTAAGCCGGAAGTTTCAGTTAGTCCTATGAGATTAATCATCTACATGATAAAGAGGTTACTGTTGAGTAAAACAATCTGGGGTTGGGGCTTTGCCTTCGTCATCTTCTGGGCCGCAATGGGAGCCTTCCTGCTATCTTCCGACGTACCTAAGTTACAGGATGTTGACTACATGTATACAGCGTCGTGGGCAGGAACCGTAATCATTTTTCATTGGGAGCCATCGGGACGTCAATCACATATGTGGTGACATATCAGTCAGGCGGACTTCCCCACATGCTCAGGTTCTCCAAGCTTACCCCTCAATATTACCTTCTCTCAATTTACTTGGGGGCTTTGGTTGTAATTTCAGTGATTGGTTTGATTACATTGAGTATTGTGGGGGCGATGTTCTCCGCTCACTTCGGTATTCCCCTATACCCAAGGAATATGTTCGCTGAGACAGGAGAGATCCTCCTGGCCGCCTTACTGATGACCTCCCTATCTTTATTACTTAACGTGGCCATTGTGAAAATTTCCAGGAAAGCCCAAAACCTAATATCATTCGTTCCTCTTCTACTTTCATTTCTCTTCGGGTACGGGTACATTTACCTGAACCTCGGGAACTTGACCTATCTCTCACCCTACACGGCGATAGACTCGCTTCTAATCCAGGGCTACGTTAATCATCCTATTCCTCTCGACCTCAGTGCATTTGTAATCAGTAATCTAAACAACGGTCAATTGAACTACCTCGGATCCCTGAATCCTATCTATGCAGTCCTCTCGGCCATGATGTGGTTCCTGTTGTTCACGGCCATATCAATACCCCTTGTCAGGAGCCTCTACTACAGGCCATTGGAGGAGAGTAGGATAGCATGATAGAACTTGATAATGTGTCAATTAACCTGAACAAAGTCTCCATAATTAGAGACGTCACGGCAAAAATCGATAGTAAGGTCATCCTACTTGGACCAAACGGAAGTGGTAAAACCACTTTGCTCAAGGCTATAGCTGGAATAATACCGTACATGGGAAGCATTAGAGTAAATGGAAACGAAGTCAAGAGGGCCAGGAACTTGAACCTATTATCCACTAACTTACCCGAGGCCTATTCGCTAGGGAGGACCGTTGAGGACGTCATTTACCTATATCAAGAACTGAAGTCCATTCCTGAAAGTAATGTAAAGGAGCTCCTGAGAAGCGTGGGATTCAACGACCTTAAGAAAGAGATTTACGGGCTTTCTGCAGGGCAGGGAGTTATCCTCAGAACGGTCATGGCCTTGGCCTCAGACCCCCAGGTTGTATTGTTGGACGAACCATTCGAGAACGTGGATGCAGCCAAGAAGTTGAAAATAGTCCAATGGTTGAAGGAGTATGGAAAGGAGGGCATCATAGTTACACACGAGATCGACATGGCCGCGATGTTCAAGGAGTCCCCCACCTTCATGATTCTTGAGGGAAGACTATACGGACCGGTGAGCATGGGTGGACTAATGGAATGTTCTATTGAGGAGGGATCCCATCCAGGCTCACTTATGGAGGTTCAGGTGGGAAATAGGAAGTTCTCATTTGTGAAGGAGGGAAAAGGGAAGAAAATGAAGGATATGGTAATCTTAGATAGGATATACAACATCTAGGTCAGGTAAGTTGGACGTCCGTGATCTGGTTAGGGACGCTGAGGAGATATCGAGAAAGATAGTGAGGAAACAGTATAGACTGACGCTGGCCAAGTACTATCTGCTTTGGAGCACCCTTTCAGTGGTAATAGAATTAGCCTATGGGATACTCTCCTATATACACGCCCCAAATCTGGCTTACTATTTCGTAATACCTATCATCTATGTACCGTACCTGTTCGTAAATTTCAATCTCTTTCGAAAGGCTGGTCAAGTTTATAAAAGACTTGCCCTCACTTTGAAATCGTCTGAGGAAAAAGAGAGCACACTTATGACCAAATCTAAAGTGATTCAAGTAACTGTGGCGTTCCTCTACAGCCTCTCCTTTCTGCTAATTTATTTTGGCATTACCTTCTCAAATCTCTACATTACAGGTATAGGAGCGCTGATGTTCAGTGTCTTGTTCTCTGTGGGCTTAGTGAGGGTAACTATGCTGGCGGGGTTAAAATATTACGACCTAATGGCCTCAGTCAGCCTGATCGCCCTCACTCTAAACTTCGTCCTTCCTAAGTTCTACCTGAGAAATGAATTCTATTTAGTCTCCTTCATCTTTACCATAATATGGATATTTGCGTCATATAAGTCATTTATAGAGGTAATCGAGGGTGAGTGAGGAACTCAAGAAGCTAATGGAACTCCTCTCGTCTCAGGCGTTCTCCAGCTCCGCCAGGATAGGAATTTTGTTGGCCCTGCTCTACCTTGGAAAGATGAGCTTCGCCGACCTCCTTAGGTCGTTGGATTTACCCAAGAGCTCCCTTTACGCCCATATACAGGTCCTGGAGGACGCTGGACTAATATCGGTGAGAAAAGTTTTCACCGTAGATGGTCCGCGAACAATCATACAGCTCACAGATAAGGGCGAGGAGGAGGTCATGCTCTATATATCTCTGGTTAAACAACTGAAGTTTGATTGAAGCTGAAGGGGGGTAAATTAAGAACATGGCATGGTCCATTTGGGGTTTACTGAAATCGGAAGGTAAAGTCATCCTACCATCTTACATGTTTGGTTTCAATTTAGCTTGTTATCAATAATTTAGTGCTGAGGGACACATACATCTTTATAATCTCATTGAGACCACCTATCTGGATGAGAAGTAGGGGAGGGATCGCGTTGGGTACGCTAGTGGCCCAATGGATCATAATAGGGGTGGGTGGGCTAATCAAGGAGAACTTGAGGTTCCTCCCGTTCCTAAATCTCCTTAGGCCAGGAGATCCTGGATCCCTGACCCACTTCTTAAACATTTTTCTAGGGGATTTGGGGATAGGCGTGGCATCCTTCGCCCCAGTGATTGGAATATTCTTCTTGGCACTTGTGGACTTCAACACAGGCATAGTTCTGGGAAGGGGAGGAATTACCCTGGTGGTTTTGTTGAGGCTATTGACGCTACCCAGTTCCTGGCTTGAGCTGGGAGCCATATCCTTAATGGCGGCCGAAGGGATAACCCTTGCAATGTCTGCACTCAAGGGTAGATTGGTTAGGGAGTTGGAGGTGCTATGGAAAGTGGCAATAATATCAATTTACATGCTCCTGGGATCCTCTTTCCTCGAGGTGACCGAAGAGGCCCTGAGGACGTCAGCGTTGCTGGCCTGGATAGGTTTCGTACCCTTCGTGGTAAGTGCCATGGCCATATACAAACAATGGATAAGGAACTAAAGGATTTTTACGTTTGAGGAACAATTGAAATAGTGGAGGTTCAGGTACCGAGCTTAAGGTACGTCAAAGAGGTGGAGGTTAACCCAAGGGATTCAGCCCTTCTCATAGTGGACATGCAGAACGATTTCGTGAGAAAGGAGGGAAAGCTCTATGTACCTAAGGCTGAGGAGACCATTCCATCCATTTCCAAACTTTTGAGCGAGGCAAGGTCAGCCGAGGCACAGGTATTTTTCACACAGGACTGGCACATGAAGGACGACCCCGAGTTCAAGATATGGGGAGAGCATGCGCTTGCGGGAACGTGGGGCGCGGAAATAATTGAGGAACTCTCTCCCAACCAAGGAGGAATGTTGGTGAAGAAGTACAGATACGATGCCTTTTTCGAAAGTCCCCTGGACTACCTCCTGAGAGTTAAGGGGATAAAAAGGCTGGTGGTGACGGGAACCGTGGCAAACATATGCGTTCTCCACACCGCAGCAAGCGCTGCCCTGAGGTGGTATGATGTTATATTGCCAAGGGATACAATATCTGCAATGACTGAGTTCGATTATTACGCGACGCTTAGACAGGTGGACTTCCTGTACAAGGGAACGTTGACCTCCAGCGAGGGCGTGAGGTGGATTAAACGTACTTAGCTGTTGTACATAACGATCTGGACGGTACCTGCTCCGCCGCTGTTTACGCTAGGGCCATGAATCAGTTACCGTCTAAGGTATTCTTCACCGAGCCCACCAGGGTTCACAGGCTATTGCCAAATCTTAGGATGGAGGGCATATCAGAGGTGGTGATAGCCGACTTGGGAATGAATGCCTCCACCGTGAACGAGGCCGTTGAGGCCGTGAGGAAAATTACCTCATTGGGGGTGAAGGTTAAGTGGTTCGATCATCACGTGTGGAAGGACCAGTGGATAAAGATGCTGAGGGATGCGGGGGCGGAAGTGTTGGTGGACACGTCAACATGCGGTGCGGGGGTGGTGTTAAGGGGGACCAACTCCCAGGACGAGATATCCAAGAGGATAGTCTCCGCCGACTGCGCCGTTGACATGTGGTGGCACGACGATCCCATGGGGGAGAAGCTCAGGAGGGTAATTGAGGCCAGTAGGGACTTCTCGTGGAAGGAGAAAATAGTGGAGAAACTCTTCAGGGGGGTTCTGTGGGACCAGGAGTTCCAGTCCATACTTGAGGAACAGATGGATCAGGAGCTCAAGGGCTACTCAAAGCTCAGGGACTACTTCAGGGTGGTCGAGGTTGATGGGGTAAGGGTGGCCATAGCCCTTAGATGGAGAGGAAGGCCTGACATCAGTTACGCCGCACAATACTTCATGAGTAGATCTGGAGCAAAAATATTCGTCTCAGCCAACGGTAAGTCAATATCATTTAGGAGTTCCTCCTACGTTGTACGTGACTACGCCGTAAAGTTCGGGGGTGGGGGACATCCGTTGGCGGCCGGAGGACAGCTGAAAATCCCTTGGTTTAGGAGGCTGCTCTTCTCTCTGGGATTGAAGGGTCCCGCCCTCTCCTGGGTAGCCTCAAGGGTGGTGCAGGCCATGAGGGAGGTGGGGCTTAAGGAAACCACAAATTCCTGATTTAGTTTGTGTAATAATACTTATGAACCTGTTCTAAGTCAAGTTTTTAAAGTCAGGATGTATAGCGATTCTGAGAGAAAATGAAACTATATCAGAAGTTTCCGGAGACTCAGGTCCTGACTACAAAGGGACCCATAGATTTCTATAGGGATGTGTTTGAAAAAGGGAAATGGCTATTCCTCTTCGCTCACCCAGCAGACTTCACCCCAGTGTGCACCACTGAGTTCGTGGAGTTTCAAAGGAACTATGAGGAGTTCAAGAAGCTAAACGTTGAATTGGTTGGAATGAGCGTGGACAGCCTCCCAGCACACATTGCCTGGCTAAACGACATCGAGCAAAGGTACGGTGTTAAAATCGATTTTCCATTGATAGCGGATCCTGACAAGAAGTTCGCCAGACTACTTGACATAGTGGACGAGGCCTCAGGGGTGACAATTAGGGCAGTCTTCCTTGTGAATCCCGAGGGCATCATAAGGTTCATGGCATATTATCCCATTGAATATGGCAGAAAAATAGAGGAGTTACTGAGGATAACAAAGGCTGCCATAGTGAACGCCAAGGCCAAGGTGTCGCTACCTGTAAATTGGGAGCCAGGGAAGGAGGTCATAGTGCCGGCCCCACAGACCATTGACGAGGCCAGGATGAGATTGAACATGCCAAATGCCAAAGCCTGGTATCTCATGTTCAAGAAGTACGAGGAACTTCCACCTGAGCAGAGAGTATAACCTTTTTTTATTTTAGTTTTTTATTGAAATAGAGGTATGGTATTTAGTGTAGGCGGATAACCGGGAAAACTTTCGGTGCTTGTTTGTATATTTTGACCTGAAATCTGGACATAGAAGTTCCATATGTAATAGTACCTAACCCCATATTGATTTTGAGGGGAGGCAATCTGGGGAGAGGCAACCACCAGGACGGAGAAATTAAGGTAAACTTTCAATTCCTTCTAGGATGCTTCTGAGGCAATTGAACCTCTCCTCCCAGAGGTTGAATGGGGATAGTGGAGTTAAAGTAAAGCTCCAAGTAAATTTTTCCTCCCGTCACGTAAGCGTTCAGGGGAGTAACCGTGGGGGGAGGAAGTGACTCCCTAACCACGTAAATGTGTCTCCCAGTATAGATCACTGCTGAAACCGCAACAAGGGTCAATAGGATAAGGGATGCTACGAATACCTTGAGGTCACGATCCATCAAGAACACTTGGGTGGAAAAAATATAAGTTAGATTACTGGCTCTCTATCTCCTCAATTTTCGGGGTCTTGACGTCCCTCAACCCTGAGAGAATACCCCAGGGGAAGAAAACGGCGGCCGAGACCACTGCTACCACGGCACTGGATTGATAGAAGTTAAGAATTGAAAGGGCTCCTTCACCTCCAATATAACTCATCACCAACAGGAAGGCTATGTAGAATATGTACCATAGGGAGTTGATGAAATTCCTCCCCACCCTATAAATGATACCGAAGATTAAGGCTCCAGCAGCTATTATCGCAACTGAGTAAGGAACTACAGGCCACCCGTTCCAGAACGCAATGAGTGCAGAGAAGACGAATGCGAGTAAGGCGATAGGGAGCCCTCCCCTAAACTTTTTGTCATAAGTTTTCCTCAGCACCATCATCGCAACTGGATTCACCGCGAAACCGATGTAACCTGCCGACACTGCGTCGCTTATCAGGCCATATATGGTGGGGACAGGTGAGGTGAGAAAGGTTATTATGGCTCCCACTACGGCAAAGGCCACCAGGGACCAAACGGGGATCGAGTAGGTGGAATTTAACTGCTTCATGAGTTTGCTAACGATAGCTGATCTCCCCATGGCGAACAGGACCCTCGTTCCAGCGCCTAGGTAAATGTAACCTGTGACGAAGGGCCCAATGGTCGCCACGATCAGAGCGAGGGCTAGAAGAGCACCGTTTCCCTTGGCCAAATCCACGAACGGATTCCCTGGAAGAGATAGACTGGCCCAATTACCGGCTGAAAGACCTAAAGAAGACCAATTTATTCCTCCGACAAACACCACTGCGAAGAGGACGTATATGAGGGTCTGCCCTAGGACTACCCAAACTATTGAGCTGGCCAGTTTATGTCGATCCTTGGTCTCCTCCGCGTAGTCCGGAATCACCCTTATGCCGCCGAAAGCAAACATGGCAAGAGGAATGGCTGAGAATATCCCCGCGAACCCAAAGGGGGAGAAACCGCCGTAGGAGAAGAAGTTCTTCGCTGAGAAGAAATATCCGGCCAAACCCAAGGCTAATGCCAGGTAAAATACCAATTTCACAATCCCGAAGGTGGTGGTGGACTTCCCAAATGCTCCCACTCCGAAGTAATTGAAGGGAACGAACAGGAGAAGGAAGATTACGCCAAGACCTGCACCTAGTAGAGTGTAAGAACCTCCAGGCCCAACAAGGGAAGGCAGAAAATAGCTCAAGCCTTCCACCACTGCCAGGGCCTCAATCGGGGGAATGAAGAGGTACCACACCAAGTCGGCCATGGCATTAAGGAGGTTTGTTACTCTACCATGACTATACAGACTGTACCTTGTGGGGCCTCCTGCCTCCGGGATGTTTGAACTAAGTTCGGCGAAAGTCAATCCTATGAAAAGGTAAAAGATTCCGCCCAACACCCAGGAAAGAACGGCTGCCGGACCCGCCGCGTTGGCCATGCCAGCGGTGCTGAAAAGAGCTCCAGTTCCTACTGCACCTGCTATTCCCAATACAATTAGATCTCGAAACCTAAGTTCTTTCTTAAGTGGCATATGAAAATCAAAAGTATTAGCACTTAAACCTTACGAAAGAGAAGAGAAAACAGAAAATTGGGCAGAGAATAGCAGGGAAGTTACCCCATGCCGGGCATGCCAGGCATTCCGCCTGCTCCCTCTGGGCCGCCTCCACCTCCCTGGGGGGCCTTTGTCGGGGCGGCCGCTATTATGTCGTCTATCTTCAGGACTGCGGTCGCGGCCTCGGTTGCGCTCTTTATGACCTGCTCCTTAACCCTCACTGGATCAACTATGTTAAGCGAAAGCATGTCGTCGGCTATCTTACCATTCATTACGTCGATCCCACAGTTAACCATCCCCTTGGAGTGCCTATTCCTAAGTTCCACCAATGTATTGACAGGCTCCAGCCCAGCAGTTTCAGCCAACAATAGGGCCATTTCCTCAACTGCGTCCGCGTAGGCTTGAATGGCCAGTTGCTCCTTTCCGCTCACCTGAGTCGAGAACTGCCTCAACTTATAACTCACTTCCTCCTCAACCGCTCCGCCTCCAGCAACTATCATGGGTTCCTTTAACAGATTCCTCAGGGCATGAAGTGCGTCATTTATACTCCTCTCAGCCTCATCAACTGCCATATCATTTGAACCCCTGAGCAGAACGTTAACGACCCTTTCCTTCTTTACTCCCTCTATGAATACCATCTTGTCGTTGCCCACTTTCCTCTCCTCAACCAAATCGGCATAGCCTAGGTCCTCAGGTGAGGCATCCCTTATGCTACTGATTATCTTCGCCCCCACTGCCTTCTCCAGCTTCTCTATGTCACTCCTCTTCACCCTTCTCACGGCCATTATTCCCCTCTTGGCCAAGAAGTGCTGGGCCACGTCGTCTATTCCCTTCTGGCATATTACAACGTTGGCACCAATTGAGGCTAACTTATCAACCATGTCCTTGAGGTACCTGGTCTGTTCGTCCAGGAAGTTCCTTATTTGATCAGGGGAGGTAATGCTGATTTTTGCCGTTATCTCGGGCTTCTCCACTTCCAATCCGAAGTCCACAACCGCTATCTTGGCCTTCTCTATCCTCCTGGGCATGCCGGCATGTACTACCTCTTTGTCAAGGATTAAACCATGGACTAACGTTGAATCCTCCAACGAACCACCTTTCTTCTTATCTATTTTCACGTTGTCCATGCTCACATTGTATGTACCATCTTCCCTCCTCTCGGCTACTCCCCTTATGGCATCTATGACAAGCTGAATGAGCTTGTGGGAACTCTCTCCCGCCATGAACTTGCTTGAAAGGGTAGTTTCCACAACCTTTCTCATTCCGGCCTCCGCACTCTTGGAGTTCAAGTCCGATACGTCAACCTTCACCCCGATCTCTCTAATTGCGTTAAGCGCCCTCTCCTGTGCCCTCTTGTAACCCTCTATTATTATTGTGGGGTGGACGTTCTGGTCCAGTAGTCTCTCCGCCTTCTCCAACAGTAATCCAGCCAAAACCACGGCACTGGTGGTGCCGTCACCCACCTCTGAGTCCTGTGCCTTGGCGGCCTCAACCAACAGCTTGGCAGCAGGGTGCTGTATCTCCATGTCCTTAACTATGGTGGCACCGTCGTTGGTTATGGTCACGTCACCGAAGCTGTCTATTAGCATCTTGTCCAGCCCCTTGGGGCCCAGGCTGGACCTAAGTATCTCAGCCAGGGTGCGGGCGGCTATTATGTTGTTCCTAAGGGCGTCCCTGCCAGTTGACCTGGAGGTGCCCTCCTTGAAGAGTACAATTGGAGCACCTGCAGCCGGCATCCTAAACCACCTTTTTCACCTCCTCTTAAGAACCACTTCTATATAAATCTTTCTAGATGAGAGCCGTTTTGGACGTTGGATCAGCTACTATCTTTTACTATATTGGTGTTATGGCCCTGGAGATGGAACTATTTGTAGGTGTCCCATGATGTTAGGTATACTTTTAATCTACTCGTCGTAAGTTGTTTTGATCCATGACACAGGATCCTGTACAGATTGACACCTTTACGCTCCTACATAAGGAGCTAGAGAAGGAGAAGTACCATCTCATAGGTGGTCATAGTGCATATAAGAAATGCCATTGGACCCACGAGGCCCTCACCAGCGGGAGGTATTGTTATAAGGGAAAGTTCTACGGCATTGAGAGCCATAGATGTGTCCAAATGACAACCTCCTCCCTTTGGTGTTGGTTTAGATGTGTCCACTGCTGGAGACTAGAACCAGAGGATGTGGGGATTGAATGGGATGAAACTAAGCTACCTATGATGGATGACCCAGAGTTCATAGCGGAGAAGAGCATAGAGGAGCATAAGAGGTCCCTTTCAGGCTACTTTGGAAGAAATGGAGTAGATAGAGAGAAGCTCAATGACGCCGTAGCACCTAAACATGTAGCCATAAGCCTAACCGGTGAACCTACTCTCTATGATAGAATTGGGGAGCTCCTTAAGGAATATCATAAGAGAGGAATGACGACCTTCCTGGTAACTAGTGGAATAAGGCCAGACATCCTGGCCACATTGGACGAGGAACCCACTCAACTTTTCGTCTCACTACAAGCACCCAATGAAAGAAAGCACAAGATCATAAACAGATCGATCGTGGCGAACTCGTGGGCCCTTTTCCTAAAGACTCTCTCCATATTACCAAGCTTCAGTTCTCCCACAGTGTTGAGGTTGACGTTAATCAACGGAATGAACATGTCGGACGAGGATGTGCGCGACTTCGCAAAGTTGGTGGAGTTGGCACAGCCCACATACATAGAGGCCAAGGCTTACATGCACGTAGGCCCTTCGACATTAAGACTGACTAGGGACGCTATGCCGAGGCATAAGGAGATCAGGGAGTTTTCAAAGAAGCTAGCGGCCGCGACGGGCTATAAATTGCTCTCTGAGCATGCCCCAAGCAGAATAGTCCTCCTAAGTAAGTTGGAAAGGCCTTTCAAGATAGGGGAGGCATGGACAGAGAGGTGGGATTGGAGACCTTCTGACGACGGTGATGACTTAAACGGGGAATACAGAGAAGCAGAGATAGGATGCACGGAGGGTGGTTGAAGCTGAAAAGACTTTGAGGTTTCTTGCCTGCTAGCCGAAATAATGAGCCTCGCCTTAACGGGACCTGTGACACAAGTCCGAATAGCTAAGGCAATAGATCTGTCTCAACAAACAATTTCAAGGAAGCTTAGGGAACTGGAAGACTCTGGTTATATTCAAAGGACAATAGGTCCTGACGGTGAGACGTTAAGATTAACTAAACAAGGCGAGGAGAAGCTAAATGCTTGTCTTAAAACCATAAGGGGCATAATAATGACGGATAACGTGATTAGGCTTAAGGGGAAGGTAGTGTCGGGATTAGGAGAGGGAAGGATATTTCTGAACATGCCCTATTACGTAGACTCGTTCAAGAAGCTACTGGGGTTCCAACCTTTCCCAGGGACGCTTAACGTTCTGATCTACGAGAAGGAGTTCTTGGAGGCAAGGCTGGAATTGGAGAGTGTAAAGGGGATAGAGATCCCAGAACATAGGGAAGAAAATAGGGTCCTTGGTGCAGTGAGAGCTCTACCCGCTTCCGTCTCAGGTATCACTCCCGCAGCTCTGATCTTTCCTGCAAGGACAGTTCATCCACGGAGCATAGTGGAACTCATTTCCCCTTTTCATTTAAGGGAGAAGCTCTCGCTTAAGGACGGACACGAGGTGGAGATAGAGGTATTTACTTAATGTTACTTAATGGTTTTTCACAGTATTTAGCCAATATTTTATTTATAATAGATGTAGTACTCGAGTTTTCCCAATTGGACACTCTCTCCTTCATTCTAACTATCTTAGGAAAGATTCCACGTTTGTGGAGCTCCGTCACCAGATAAGCCTCATCTATGTGCTGATCAGGACCCAGGAAGACCACATCAGGCCTAACTTTCTCAACGCTCTTCAACAGGTCCTCCTGATCCCCTAAAAAGGCCTCATGAACGTACCTTATGGCCTTTATCACCTCCAGTCTCTGGTTTTCATTGTTAACCGGATCGCGTCCCTTGGCCTTCTTGGAGTTAGAGTCCCTGGCTACGGCCACATAGACCTTCCCATATTTTGCAGCCTCACTTAGAAAGGCTATATGACCTGGATGAATGATATCGAAAGTGCCTCCAACGAACACTTTTGCCCCAGGCTCCTCTGACATTTTTACAGCATCAATCAATCCCTCAGCGTATGAAGCACAAACCAGTGCCGTCTCAAGGTCACCTTTCCTTAGATAATGCTCTGCATCGTCCCTGTACTGTTTGGCTAGGGAGTAAATTCTTTGAAATTTAGGATCAGGGGAAACCGCTAGCTCCCTATCTAAATTAGCTATATACTTCATTACCCTTTCTTGGAGCGAAGACATTTCAGGGCGTCAACCTCCATAAAATGTAACCTTCCAGGGAAAATAATAACATATGGTGGGGCACCGGCCTCGTCATAGGGCCCGTTGGGTGAGATTGCCTTTACTGATTCATCACTGCAGCCCAGTCTAGATTCGACAACAACGTACTCGAATTGGGATAAAACACTCTTTCCCAACTCTTGTTCCTGGAGCCTCAACATCCTAAATGCGTCCTCAAGGCTCATGGGCCTTCCGTCCTTAAGGTCCAGGAAAGTTAAGGTGTGCAGTCCTTGGGAGTAGTTGAACTCTATTACTCTTAAAGCCGTGGTATCCACTCTATCTCCTTGGTAAGTTATGGTAACTGACTTCCCGAATTTGTAGGAGGATAGCATTGACTTGGAAATAGCGTAGCAGAAGACCGAGGTTCCAGGTATAACCTTTACTTCAATTCCCCTCTTCATGGCTTCCACTGCTACCGCGACATGGGTCGTTGCTATCATGGGATCCCCTATTGTGGCTACCGAGACCGTTCTCCCTTCCTCCAACATGTCTAGGAGAACCTTGCTTCCCGCCTCTAGAAAGTCCCTATTGGCTGCTCTCACCTCCCTTCCAATTAATTCAGAAAGAGTCTTAGGGGTCAAGTCACAGGACAGTGAGGTATAGACGTCGAAGAAAACTAAGTCTGATAACCTAAGCGCATCTATGGCCACCTGGGTCAGGAAGGCCTTGGATAATCCCAACCCTACTAGGAAAAGTCTTCCCTTCATTTCAGTACATCCATTTTTAACCTTATAAGGAGTGGTAATACTGTGCTACAGATCCTCCCTGATCTTTACATCGAATCTGATCTTCCTGCCGTATATCATAGGGGTATTGGAGCGTTTGTTGTGTCTGACGTCCATATTGGATTCGAGGAGGAAATGCAGAGAAAGAAAGTATACCTCCCTAACGTGCAGAAAAAGAGGTTCCTAAGGGTATATAACAAATGCAGGGAGGTCTTCAAGGCAGACAAAATAATCATAGATGGAGATATGAAACATATATTTGAAAGATTAGGATCTCAAGAAAGGGAGGATTTGAGGGAGATCTTTACCATACTTAAGGAGGACGGAGTCGAAGTAAAACTGATCAAAGGCAACCATGACAACTACATAGGGGCCGTCGCTGAGAAGTTTGACAACGTCGAGCTCTTAGAGGAACTGTGGGTTGGGAACATACTTTTTACACATGGTCACAAGCCTTTCCAATTGGACTCAAACAAAGTGGCGGTGATAGGTCATGAACATCCACGAATTTCCTTAAGGGATAGACTGGGGTTCAATAGAAAGTTCCAATGTTTCTTGGATGTTCCACTCAAGGGAGGAGGGAGAACGTTGGTCCTTCCTTCGGTGGGAAGCTATCAGGCAGGGAATGACATATCACTGGTGCATAATAACTTCCTTTCACCAACTCTTAGAAACTTGGGGATCTTAGAGGAGGCGAAGCCCTATGTGGTCATTGAAAATCAAGGGATAATGGAATTTCCAACCATGGGTGCCATAAAGGACATTTTATGACTTTTAGCAAAGTGAGCTAACCAGTTCACATGATGAGTTTCCTTATGATACAGTTGTTCTGTGGAGGACTTAACGGGCTTGACGGATCCGCTTTAACTTTCTGGGGGGGGTTAAGGGGGCGGAAGTCCCCCTCCGTAAGGTGGGGGATGAATAGCCCCCTTACAGAAACCTTTTATACTAAAAAAGAGATAAATATACAGACCTCTGGCTGTAAGAGCTGAGGTCGTACCCTTGGGACTGGGGGAACT
>Ga0081529_126543_pt1 | contig 21435 bp, 24 predicted proteins | sample EchGeymetagenome_FD_71012 | JGI IMG/M metagenome (GOLD analysis project Ga0081529, IMG submission 71012) | Ferrous microbial mat and aquatic microbial communities from Echinus Geyser, Yellowstone National Park, USA - transect B T=78-80 C v2... ...
CTCCGTTTATCTGTGCGTTTATCTTATTTCCGCATGCTCTACATTCAAACTCTTGAGCATCTTTTCTGTTTCTCTCATCCACATACCCACAGGAACTACATTCTTGACTTGTATAGGCTGGATTTATTTCCACTATTTCAATAGCATATAATTCTTGTAATCTTTGTAGTTTTTGTTTTATATATTTCTTGCCAAAATTTTGGACTAACCTATTTAGTCTTTTAGATAAGTCAGGGCTTCTAAAATCAAGCATTTCTACTACAATCTTTTTTGGTCTATATATTTTGATAAGTCTATTTATCAATCTGTTTATTTCATTTTTCAAATAATCTCTTAGTTTATCCACATACTGTCTATATTTTTTATCATCTCTTGGTTTTATATTTCTTTTTTGCAAGCTTGCCATTCTCTTTGTTATTTTCTCATCGAAAGATTTGAGCACATCAAGAAAGTTCCTGCCAAATAAATCTCCCTTGTTTATTGCAAATAATGGATTTAAGCCTAAATCAATTGCTATTTCATCGGTAGCAGGTATGTACTCTTTTTTCTTTAATTCTTTTATTATTCTAAATTCTATGTCCCCATTATCGTCTTTAACCACATGACAATAATTTAAAAACTCTCCTTCTAACTCTTCTGCATATGTATTTGCTTTAAGTGGTATGTATATTGGCTTTCCTTTTTCCAGTGTAGCTATCTTTATCCAATAGTCAAATTCAACAGCTTTATTTTCTTTCTTCTTGCTTATATCTATTACTTTTCCATCTAAATGCATCGAGATATTATTAAATTTTGGTCTTTTATTTTTACAAAGTAGATGCTTAAATATTTTTCTTGCCAATTTCTTGTGAAACTCTAAAACTTTAACTGTTCTTTTTTCTACATCTTTAGCTTTTCTCTCATATATTTCTATCTCATCTTTATCATATACAAGCCAACCATTTACATTGTTTAGTGCAAGTAATATTAATTTGTCTTCTTTATTTAAGCTTGAGTTAAACACAATATTGGCAAACTGATACTGGATACCTGCTATATATCCACTTAAAACATTATAAACCTGCCATGCACATACATACTTATAACGTTCTGATAAATAACTTGAAATGTGTTTGATGTTTATTTTCTTTCTGTGAGGAAACTTCCCAAAACGAAAAAAGATATCCCAAAGATAAATAGCTATATCTTTAGCAGTTTTTCTGTATTCTGTAAGAGTGTTTTTGACTTTCTTTATTTTACCTTTGTTTGCGTAATTTACAAATAGATAAGAGCCAAATATTCTATCTTCATTCATTTTACATCTCACACTGAATCATCTTTATTAGTTCTCCAAGCTGTCCTATAGCTTATGCCTAATTTTTCCGCCCATTGTGATAACTTCATGGTAATAATATAAAACAAAAGTATAAATCTGTCAATAGGATAACATAAAAGAGTATCAAATCAGAGACTAGTTCTTAGACCAGACTCTTCAAGTATAGGTATGAAATGCATAGGCGAAATAAAGCCGAGTTCTTCGGATTTCCACCTTGTAAGCGCTTCAAAGCCAGCAATACAAAGAGTGTTGATATCAAAGTAAGGCTGATAATATATTACAAAATCTCCTTTCTCAAAAGCTTTCTCGAGGTGTGTTTTATAAAGTAAAAACTGGGAAGCTTTTGAGTTTAAATCATCGCTGAAAAATACATAACTCCACTCTGTACCCTTCTTAGCTTTAGCTAAAGATATATCAGCATTTTTATACACCTCTTTGGCAGACTTTCCATTGTCTGGGAAAATAGCTATACCCATTTGCATAGCTAAACTTATAATATTGCCATTTATGTTGAAAGGTTGCTCAAAAGCTTTTCTTAATCTATCCAAAAGCATTATTACGTCTTCCTTGTCCTTTAAATCTGTCAAAATTATACCAAAGGTATCAGAACTAACCCTACCTATTATATCTGTTGGCCTAAATATATCTCTTAGCTTCCTGCCAACAGCTTTCAAAAGCTCATCGCCTATATCAAAACCATATACGTCGTTGATATAAGTAAATCTATAGATATCCGCCAGTATGAAAGCCCCAAGCCTATTGTAATTAGCTTTACCAGTGTTTATAGCATTCATCTAGGGAAACCACCGTCGGACGGCTCACCCCCCCTTCCCCATTCACTCATTTCCAATACTCTTCTTACATGCATATCAAGTTCTGCCATCAAAAATGAGTAAGAGAATAAACCGGTAACAGGGTCTTGATTTAAAAGAAAATGCATTTGCTCTTCTAAGCTCTTCTCTTTTGATACATCTTTGCCTATAAATATAAAATTCTCGTTGGCTATCGGTACAACAGCCAGATCTACATAAACATTTTTGTTTTGTTTTGTTCTAAAAAGCACTATACTACTATACTCTTTAGCTTGGGATATAGCCTCTAATAAATCTTTATAATTAAATAAATAATTAAATAAAATATCAACTTTTTTACCTAAAAGCTCACCCTTGTCGTATCCAAAAACTTTCAACGTTTTATCGCCTACATACAATATCTTACCGTCGTTGTCTGTCATGATAAATAAGTCCATGTAAGAAGAAAGCCCAGATTCTATAGCCTGAAAAAGCCAGTGTGTCTTTATAGCGTTAAGAGTCATCTCTATGTCAATAGCTAATTCCTCTAACAAGCTTCTTTCTTCCTCTTGAAAAAAGTTTATCTCATCCGCATACATCTCAAACACACCTATGATATCACCATTTTTTCTTATAGGCAAAGTAGCGCTTGAGCGAAATCCTCTTTTTAAAGCTTCTTCTTTCCAAGGTATCATTCTTGGATCTTTTTCTATATCCTCTATTATGACAACGCTATTTGTTTTAAAACATGTGGCGGCAGGTCCTTTTGACCTTATATCTGACTCATCAAGAGAAATTTCCAAAAATTTAAGATAATCTAAGTACATATTATCAAGTGATTTTTTGGGATAATAAGCTGGTACTATTTTATTTATGCTTTTTATATAAAAACCTATAAAGGCGAACTTTACAAAATGCTTTACTACTATATCGCAAAGATGCTCAAAAAATGAAGCTTCATCGTAGGATGTTGAAGCATTTACGCTTCTAACAATCTCTTGGTTTATAGCCCTCATCAACCTATACAGCTTTACAATTTTATTTTCCATTTCACATTCCAAACAAAATCATTTTTATATGTATTATACCAAATTAGATTGGTTATGATAAAATAAACTTGATGATAATAAACAAAAATGCGGACTTAAAAGACTTCACAACGATAAAAATAGGCGGAGTAGGTTCGTACATGTTTTTTCCAGAAAACGAAAAAGAATTTTTAGATATATACAAAAAATACAAAAACGATAAACTCTACATACTTGGAAAAGGCTCAAACACCATATTTGGAGATTTCAACGGCGTATTAATAAATACAAAATATTTTTACGATGTTAAAATCCAAGAAACAAAAGAAGGTATTTTGGTAAAAGCCTCTGCAGGAGTACCTTTGAAAGACTTAATAAAACTATCTATAGAAAACAACGTAGAAGAGTTTTACAAGTTGATAGGTTTTCCAGCAAGCATTGGCGGGGCAATAGCTATGAATGCAGGAGCTTATGGTGTAGAGATTTTTGACTTTATAAAAGGTGTATGGTTTATAGATGAAGAGGAAATAATTTACAAACCAAAAGAAGAAATATTTTATACTTATAGAAAAACAGAGTTTGAAAACAAGCCGGTGTTGTACGGAGAGTTTTTGTTTAGAAAAAGTCATCAAGATATAAAACCTTTAGCACAAACTATAAACCAAAAAAGAATAGAAGCTCAACCTCTAAATATGCCCACTTCTGGTTCTACGTTTAAAAATCCAAAAGGCAACTTTGCCGGTAAGCTTTTAGAAGCGGTTGGTTTAAAAGGATATAGAATAAAAGATATAGGTTTTTCCCAAAAGCATGCAAACTTTTTAATAAACTATCAAAACGCATCTTTTCAAAATGTTATCGATATATTAAGTATAGCAAAAGAGCGAGTTTACAAAGCTTTTAATATAATATTAGAAGAGGAAATAAAACTGATATGCGCATAGCGGTTATAACTGGCGGAGATTCGCTTGAGAAAGAGATTGCCCTAAAAGGTGCTAAAGCGGTAGAAGAGTCCCTTAAAAGGCTTGGCTACGACGTAGATGTTTTAGAAATAGACAAAGATTTATGTTTTAAATTAAAACAGATAAATCCAGAAAAAGTTTTTATAATAGCCCATGGGGCATATGGAGAAGACGGCAGAGTTCAAGGGCTTCTTGATATATTAGGTATACCTTACATAGGCTCAACCACGAAAACAAGCGCCATATGTATGGATAAAGATTTTTCAAAACAAATATTTGAACAAAACAATATCAAAACCCCAAAATGGAAAGCTTACAAACCAAAAGATGCTATAGATTGGAGCATATTTCCCTGTATTGCAAAACCAGCTTCTGCTGGTTCTAGTTTTGGGCTTTTCAAAGTAGAAGATGACAAATCTCTTAAAGAAGCTGCTCAAAATATATTCAAAATAGACGATAAGCTTATTGTAGAGGAGTTTATAGAGGGCAAAGATATGACGGTGGGATACTTCAAAGGGTTTATTTTAGAACCTATAGAGATAATACCAAAAAAAGGTATATACGATTTTGAAAGCAAATATACAAAAGGTATGTCAGAATATATATTTGTGGAAGACGAAGGCATCGCTAAAAAGCTAAAAGAGATCGCTTCAAAGTTAGTGGATATATTTGAATTAAAAGATATGGCAAGGATAGATTTTAGGGTAAAAGGTGAAGATGTATACACCCTTGAAATAAATACTATACCTGGTCTTACAGAACTTAGCCTTTTGCCTATGGCCCTTAAGAAAGCCGGCATATCTTTTGACAAGATGGTGGAGATGCTTGTAAATGGCTAACTTATATTATCATCGAGGAAAACAAAAGGGGAAATCTTCAAAATGGAACACTGTTAAGCAAGTTTTACCTTTTGTATGGCTTATACTTTTTGGGCTTTTTAGTTTCTTTGCACCTTTTCTTATAGACAGCATAAGCTTTTTTAAAGCAAAAGCCGTAAATGTTTACGGAGATCAAAATATACCGCCGAAGGTAGTGGCAGATGCCATAGGAGCTTACAAAAGAAACTGGCTTTTTATAAATGCATCTGGCATCAAAGATAAATTAGAAAAAGCCACCGGCAACGCTGTAGCCTCGGTGGCTATAAAAAAAGATTTGAAGGGTATATTAAATAACGACGTAGTGGTAGATGTTTATATAAAAGAAAGAAAACCCATTGCCGTTGTGGTAAACCAAAACAAAAGCTATCTTATGGATGACAAAGGTAATTTGTTTGATAAAAGATACTTCAACACCAAAGGCCTAACCATTATATATACACCAGATATAGAAAAAACCCAAAAAGAAGTTAAGCTGTGGCTAAAGCCTATAGCAAATTATTTAAAACAATTTAAAGACAAAAATATATTTATTACCAACAGCGGTATTTTTGTAGATATAAAAGATATAAATGGGGAGATTATACTACCACTTTCAAACAAATACGATAAAAAGCAACTTTTAGAGAGACTAAGCATAATATTAAACTACGGCCCTAGTTATCTAGCAAACAAAATAGTGGATCTGCGCTACAACAAGTTTATAACAATAAGAGAAAAAGAAAACAACCAAAAATCTTTAAACCCTACAAAAACTACCGCAACCCCAAACAACCTTTGAATGCTCACATAAATTTTATGTTTCTTTCATAATTCTTATATATAATATTTTAGAGTAGAAATATGGAAAGAAGAGAATTTTTAAAAAACATTCTTGTAGGTGGAATAGGCTTGGGCATTGGTAGTGCTTTTGGAAGCACGTTTAAAATCCCCACAAAAGAACAAACAAAATCTACCAATATAAAGCCACAAATAGCTTTAACTATAGACGACGGATGGTTTGATAGAGAAAAAATAGTAAATATAGTAAATTATTATCAAGTGCCGGCAAACTTTTTTATCATAGGAAGAGTTATAGAAGAAGACCCAAAACCATGGATAAACGCCATAGAAAACGGGCATGAATTAGGATGTCACACTTACTATCACAACTTCTTCTCGAAGGAAACTATATCTAAAATAGACGAAGACTTTAGCCTATATGCAAAAACGTTTATAGACAAGCTTGGAAGCGAAAATTTTAACAACATAAAGCATTTTAGATATCCATACGGAGACGTTGGCAATTATATAAACAAAAAATATATCGAATCCCTTATAAAAGCCCATGGGTGGGATATAGCTTGGTGGGATTTGGATTTGTCTTTTTATCATAGACCTCATTTTGGTGTTTATAAAAACCCCATACAACCCTTAGATAAATTCAAAATTTATATGGAACATATGGAAGAGCTATCTATGAAACTTGGCAAGCCGACAAAAACAAAGGTCTTAATGCACTTTAAATATCCAGACGATCTTACACTAAAAGATGTTATAGAGTATTCTTTGAAACGAGGCTATGAAATAAAGAGATTATCAGAGTTAGAAGCTTAAACAAAACTTTTCGTGGTGTGATATTATATTTTTATGCACCACGAAAACAATGCTTTTCTTGGAATAATAGGTGGAAGTGGTTTATATAAAATATTTGACGATGTTGAAGAACTAGATATAGATACTCCTTTTGGTAAACCATCTTCCAAAATATTTTTAAAAAATGGTGTTGCCTTTTTATCAAGGCACGGCATAGACCACTCCATACCACCTCATCTTGTAAACTATAGAGCAAACATATACGCTTTATATAAAATAGGTGTTAGAAAACTAATAAGCATAGGGGCTACAGGTGGTATAAACACACTTTTTAAAAGCGGTGATATTGTTATAACATCCGATGTTTTAGACTTTACCAAATCAAGAGTATCAACGTTTTTCGAAGGGATGTTTTCCAAAGACATAGATGAAGAAGATACACCTTTTTATAGGCTTTTAAAAGCTAAAAAAGTAGTACATACAGATATGTCAAACATCTTTTGCGAAGAGATGATAGGAATAGCAAACGAAACATTAAGAGAATTGAATTTACATTTCTATGTAAAGGGTGTATACGCTTGTACCGAAGGTCCAAGGTTTGAAACTAAAAAAGAGATAGAGATGCTAAAGCATTTAGGAGCAGATATGGTAGGCATGACAGCGTGCCCAGAGATCTTTTTAGCAAGGGAAACAGGCATGCATATACTTCATATAAGCGTAATAACAAATCCTGCCGCTGGCATAGAAGGTCACAAGCTTACCTCGAAAGAAGTTATAGATATGATGAAACAAAAAGACGAGGAGATTAAAAAGTTTTTAACGCTTTTCATACCAAAAGCCCAAAAACAATTTGTATGCCAATGTGAAAGCGTATTAGAAGGTGCAGATGTATGAAAACAATAGATGTAAGCGATAAGATAGAAACTCTAAGAGAGGCAAAAGCCTATGGCTTTATAGAGCTTAGTAAGGAAACCATAGAAAAGATTAAATCAAATCAATTACCAAAAGGCAATCTCATAGAAGCCACAAAATTGTGCGCTTTATATGGTGCAAAAGCTACTCAACAAATACTTCCATTTTGTCATCCTATAAGCATTGACTTTGTAGAAGGTGAGGTAAACATAAAAGAAAACGGCATAGAAGTATTTGCTACAGTAAGAGGAATAGCTAGAACCGGCTACGAAATGGAAGCACTAAACGCTGTAAATACAATGCTTTTAAACATATATGATATGTGTAAAGGTATAGATAAAAATATGGTGATAAAAGAAATAAAGCTTTTATCTAAAAAAGGTGGAAAATCCGATTACTTTGAAGATTTATCTGGAGAAAAAGCGGCTGTCATAGTCCTAAGCGATAGAGCTTCCAAAGGAGAATACGAAGATAAAAGCGGCAAAATAGCTATAGAAATGTTAGAAAATCTAAAGGCGGAAGTAGTTCATTATGAAGTCATACCAGATGATAAAGATATATTGATAGATCGTCTTAAAAGCCTACAAAACACTGCAAACATTATTATAACGAGTGGTTCCACTGGTTTTTCAAAAAGAGATATAGCACCGGAAGCCACGAAAGAAGTTATAATAAAAGAGATGGTAGGTTTTGAAGAGATAATGAGAGTTTATGGTTATAGAAAAGTGCCAAAAAGCGTAATGTCTAGGGCTGTTTGTGGTATCATAAACGAAAACTGCATAGTGATAAACCTACCTGGAAGTAGCGGCGGCGTAAAAGACAACCTTAGCATGATAGGTGGGCTAATTAAACATGCTCTTAAAATGGCAAGAGGTGAAGGACATTGAAAAAGTATAAAAATACAATGTTGACATATGTTAACATGTTAACAATTTTGTTAACAAATGATACCAGTGATTTTTCAAGAAATGTTATTTTACAAGAAAAAGTTTATTGGCATTATATTTGATAGGAGGTACTTATGAAAAAGATAGAGGCTATTATAAAGCCTTTTAAATTGGACGAAGTGAAAGATGCTTTAACGGAAATTGGTATAGGTGGTATGACAGTTATAGAGATAAGAGGTTTTGGACAGCAAAAAGGGCATACAGAAGTATATAGAGGCACAGAGTACGTGATAGATTTCTTACCAAAAATAAAAATTGAAATAGTGGTAAAAGATGAAGAAGTTGAAAAAGTGGTAAACACTATTATAAAATCAGCTCAAACTGGAAGAGTAGGCGACGGTAAGATATTCATCCTACCAGTAGAAGATGTAATACGTATAAGGACAGGAGAAAGAGGAGAATCTGCTATTTAAAAAGCTAAATTTTTATTAAGGAGGTTTAATATGAATCAAGCAAAAGCTCAAGAGGTCTTGGACCTAGTCAAGAACGAAGGCATCGAGTATGTGGATCTGAGATTCTCAGATCCGTTTGGCCAATGGCAGCACCTTACCATACCAGCCTATGAATTATCTATGGATACGTTCGAAAACGGAAGAGGCTTTGACGGTTCTTCTATAAGAGGCTGGCAATCTATAAATGAGTCAGATATGCTAGCTTTTCCAGATCCAGAAACATGTTTTATAGATCCTTTCATGGAAAATACCATTGTGATGATATGCGATATCTACGACCCCATTACAAGGGAAAGATATGGAAGAGATACAAGATACATAGCTCAAAAAGCAGAACAATATCTCAAACAAACAGGCATAGGCGATGTAGCTTATTATGGACCTGAAGCTGAATTTTTCATATTTGATTCTGTAGAGTTTGGCAACACTGGAAACTCATCTTTCTGGAGAGTAGACTCAGAAGAAGGATGGTGGAATAGAGAATTTACTTCATCTGGTTATAAAATACCAAACAAAAGAGGATACTTCCCAGCACCCCCATTAGACAAAACTCACGACTTAAGAGCAGAAATGGTAACCATAATGAGCAAGTACATGGGTATCACAGTAGAATTACACCACCACGAAGTGGCTACAGCTGGTCAAGCCGAAATAGATATAAGGTATGACTCCTTGGTAAAACAAGCGGATAATCTTTTTAAATATAAATATACAGTAAGACAAGTAGCAGCTAAGTATGGCAAATTTGCTACTTTTATGCCAAAAGTCTTACCAAACGACAACGGCACTGGTATGCACACACACTTCTCAATATGGAAAGGTGATCAAAACCTATTTGCTGGTTCTGACTATGCAGGTATATCAGAAATATGTAAATATGCAATAGGCGGTATACTAAAACATGGTCCAGCCTTAGCAGCTATTACAAACCCTACTATAAACTCTTACCACAGGTTAGTACCAGGTTTTGAAGCTCCCGTAAGACTTGCTTACTCTGCTAGAAATAGATCTGCTTCCATAAGAATACCTATGTATTCTCAAAGCCCAAAAGCAAAACGTATAGAGATAAGATTCCCAGATCCAACATCAAACCCATATCTTGCTTTTGCAGCGATATTGATGGCAGCAATTGATGGTATAGAAAACAAACTAAACCCAGGTGAACCTTTTGACAAAGACATATATTCATTGCCACCAGAAGAACTTCAAAATATACCACAGCTTCCGGGCTCATTAGAAGAATCTCTAAAGGCTCTAGAAGAAGATTATGAATTTTTACTAAAAGGCGGAGTATTCACCGAAGAGTTTATCCAAATGTGGATTGAGTCAAAGAAAGAGGAAATAAACAAAATGAGATTTACTCCGCACCCGCTTGAATTTGAACTATACTTTGATATCTAATATGCTAAGAATAGGGGCTTTCAAGCCCCTTTCCAAATTTAAATTTTAATGAAAGATAGCCTCATAAAGCTTTTGCCATATGGTATAAGGCTTTTAAGAAAAACCATAAAAATAACCTGCGACAGAGACGATTCAAAAGACAGAGCTGTTATATACGCATTATGGCACTCTCAGGCTTTAGCTGTAGCTATGTATGGCATAGACAAAAACATTTACAGCATGACAAGCCAAAACAAAGACGGTGATATAGCCACTATCTTACTGCAAGGTCTTGGTTTTGGAGTAGTAAGAGGCTCCAGCAACAAAGACAACAAAGACAAAGGAGGAGCTAAAGCTCTTATTCAGATAAAAAAAATTTTAGAACAAGGTTATAATATAGCCATAACTGTAGATGGACCCACTGGCCCACCCAAAAAAGTAAAACAAGGCATTGTTTATCTTGCTCAAAAAACAAAAAGACCGATAGTCGGTATATACGCAAACATATCAAACTACATAAGCCTCAACTCCTGGGACAGATTTCAAATACCAATGCCTTTTTCAAGTATAAAGCTAAAGACTACAGAGGAAATATACATAGAAGAAAATGCGGATTTAGAAGAATATACAAAATTGCTAGAAGAAAAGATGATAGGACTTGAATTAAAAGAAAATACCTAAACATAATTTTAAAAATAAAATATAAAAATGAACAACACAGACGAATTACTAAACAAAAATAGCTTCTTTGATATTGATTTACCAAGAGACGAAGCTGCTGAAAGATCCGTACTTGGTGCTATGCTATACGATATAGAAAACATACCAATAGTAGCAGAGGTACTAAAAGAGGATGATTTCTTTGAGCCGATACATAAAACCCTTTTTAAGATTTTATTAGAATACTATTTTGAAAATGCAAACCTAAACACCATAGACAGAGTTTTGTTAAAAGATTTTATAGAAAAAAAGAAAATAACAGATATAACGGAAGACTTTTTAGAAGCGCTCGTTTTAGAAGCTGTTACAGATATAGAGATTTTACAAAGTGTAATAAAAATTATAAAAGAAAAAGCTATTCAAAGAGCAATAATAAATTTGGGCATCAAGATAATAAGGGAAACAAAACAAACCCAAGATTCAAGCATCCTTATAGAAACTATACAAAGCGAACTTATAAACATAGCCTCTGACAATGTAAACGTTGGATACTTTGAGCTAAAAGATATATTGGAAGATGTTATAAGCATAATAGAAAAATTTGCCCACAAAAAAGAGCTTGTTACCGGTGTGCCTACTGGTTTTATTGATTTAGACAAGCTTACCACAGGTTTTCACGAATCTGATCTTGTAATAATAGCGGCAAGACCTGGAATGGGAAAATCTTCCTTTATGCTTTCAATGATGCAAAACATGGCTAAAAAAGATATAGCTGTTGGGATATTTTCTCTGGAGATGAGCAAAGAGCAGCTTATTATGAGGCTTTTATCTTCAGCAAGTAAAATAGATATGCAAAGACTTAGGACTGGGATGGTAACAGACGAAGAGATAAAACTTTTAAACGCTACAAAAGAAGAGCTATCAAAATTAAGAATCTACATAGACGACTCCCCAGCCATTACAATATCGGATCTTCGCATAAAAGCCAGAAAACTAGTTAGAGAAAAAGGCGTCAAAATAATAGCAATAGACTATCTTCAGCTTATAAGATCTATAAGAGCAAAAGGCAATAGACAAGAAGAAGTGGCTGAGGTATCTAGAAATTTAAAAGCCTTGGCAAAAGAGCTAAAAATACCTGTAATAGCCCTAGCTCAGCTTTCACGTCAAACAGAGCATAGATCAGACAAAAGACCCCAGCTATCGGATTTAAGAGAGTCTGGCCAAATAGAGCAAGATGCGGATCTTATTATTTTCTTACATAGACCAGAGTATTACAAAAAAAATCCGTTGCCAGAGGAAAAGGGAATTGTAGAGGTCATAATAGCAAAGCAAAGACAAGGACCCACTGGCATAGTTAGACTTGCTTTTATTAGCGATTTCGCATCTTTTTACCAGCTATCAGAAAAAGCTGCATCCCTTTATTCAAAATATGAGGAAGAGGAAAACCCACCAAAAAGGTATAAACCCAAAGAAGATAAAAACACCGTAGAAGACGTCATAATAGTCCTTACTATATTTTGGTTAACAGACAAGTTTATAATCTCAGACAGGTCCATACCTTTTCTTAATTTGAGATTTTCTCTTATTCTGTCAAATACCACCACAGTATCTGTTATAGAATAACCAGCCACCACAAGAATTGAAGCCAAAACGTCCAAATTCACTTCCTTATAAGTCCAAGAATAAGCACCTACAACTATAAAAACGTCGTGAGCAAGTGCCAATATCCCGCCAAGAGCAAACAAAAACTCATATCTAAAGGATAGATATATCAGTATGCCTACTAAAGCTGTAATTATAGCCCATACAGCCTTTTTTCTTAGTTCTCCACTTACCACAGAACCGATATCTTCTCTTTGTAAAAGCTTATAACTACCAATGCTATTTAACGCTTTTTCTACAAGGCTTGGCTTCTCACCTACCCTTATCTTCACAATAATATCGCCAGTGTTTGTACGCTGAACAACCGCATCTTTGATATTTACCTTATAAAGAGCATCATCTACTTGCTTTACGCTTACAGGTGTTTGGAACCTTACTTCTATCATTGTCCCGCCGGTAAAATCAAGACCAAGATTTAAGCCCCTACTATACAAGCTAAAAGCCGAAAGCAATATCAATATTATAGATATCACATAAGAGTAGTATCTATACTTTATAAAATGTATATATTTAATCCGCATAACTTGTATTAGTATATCATAAATTAATATTGCCAAATAAAAGTATAAAGTTTATAATATTTAGTATGGAAAAGGAAAAACTTGAAGTAGAAAGCTTTGAAGATCAAGCTGAGATGGCCAGAGAGCAGGTTTTAAAGATGCTGTTTAACGCTTTTTTACCGCCTAAAGAGATCAGGGAAGAGGTTATAAGGCAGATGAGAATATCGGAGATGGCTTTCTGGAAAGCTTTAAAGGCTGTTGTGGATTATCAAGTCCAAAAGCTCGAGAAAAAAACAGAGCCAAAACAAGAAGCTGAAGGGAAGAGAAAAGCGAGAAAAATAAACATAGAATGACCAAAGAGCTAGAGGATTTAAGAAGCGAGATAGACAAAATAGACGCAAAAATAGTAGAGCTTCTAAACAAAAGAGCTGATATTGCAAAAAAGATAGGAGAAATAAAAAAACAGCAAAATATACAAGTTAGGAACTTACAAAGGGAAAAAGAAGTTATATCAAACGTACTAAAAGAAAATGAAAAATACGGTTTGTTTCCAAAAGAAGCACTGGAAATAATATATAAAGAGATTATATCTGCCATATCATCTTTGGAAGGAGCTGTAAAGATAGCATACTTTGGGCCAAAAGCAACGTTTACCCATCAGGCAGCCATATCCCATTTTGGATTATCTTCTGATTATATTGCCTGCGATTCTATATCTACAGTTTTTGAGCTTGTAGAATCAGGAAACGCCCATTACGGAGTAGTGCCCATAGAAAACACCATAGAAGGGATAGTAAATCATACCATTGATCTTTTAATGGATGCGGATCTTTTTATAGTAGGAGAAATCATAATACCCATAAATCTATTTCTGTTATCGTTAGAAAGAGATATTGCTAAAATAAGCAAAGTATATTCCCACAAGCATGCGCTAGCGCAAAGCAGGAAATTTTTAGAAAAGCATCTTCCTTTTGCAGAAATATTAGAAGCCAAAAGCACTGCAAACGCCTGTGAAATAGCTCAAAAAGAACCAGGGACGGCAGCTATAGCATCTGAAGTAGCAGCTTACGTTTACGGATTAAACATATTAGCAAAAAACATCCAAGACCAAAAAAATAACTTCACAAGATTTTTAATAATAGGTAAAACGCTTACAAAGCCCACAGGAAAAGATAAAACCAGCATCATTATGGGTGTTAAAAACCAAACAGGAGCCCTTTATAAAGCCCTTGAAATATTTTATAGGCACAATATAAACCTTACTAAAATAGAGTCAAGGCCTTCCAAGAAAAAGGCTTGGGATGATATATTTTATGTAGATATGGAAGGACATATCGAAGATAAAAATGTAAAAGAAGCATTAGAAGAGCTTGACAAAAACAGCCATATGATAAAATTTTTGGGCTCTTATCCAAGATGAACCTAAGAGAGTTTAGTGCTTTAAATGTTGCTTTTAACATCCTTGGTGGTATAATAGCAGGCTTATTCGTTGGATATATACTTGATAAGTTGGCTTTTGAATTTTTCCATAAAAACACATCCCCTTTGTTTTTGTTTATATTTTTAGCTTTTGGCATAATAGCTGGTTTTAAAAACGCTTACCAAGATTTTAAAAAAACGTTAAAAGATGATTAATTTTTTCGTAGTTAGCATATTTCCAGAAATAATAGAGTGTTATACTAAATTTGGTATCTTATCAAAAGCCATAAAACAAGGGTTTGTCAGTGTTCATACTGTAAACCCAAGAAATTTTTATGAAAAAGTAGATGATACCGCTTACGGTGGGTTCCCAGGGATGGTATTAAAACCAGAGCCTATAGTGGCTGCTTATGAGCACGTATTGTCTATCACATCTCAAAAACCCTTTGTAATAAAACCAGAGCCATGGGGCAAAACAATAAACCAGCACATATTAAACAATTTAAAAAATAAAAAAAATATTATAATATTATGTGGTAGATATGAAGGAATGGACAAAAGAGTAGACAATATAGTAGATTTGGACATATCTATAGGAGATTTTATACTAAGCAGCGGGGAATTGGTGGCACTTTCAATAATAGATGGTATAACAAGACTTTTAGAAGGGGTTTTGTCAGACAAAGAAAGTTTAGAACAAGACTCTTTTTCAAACAAATGGCTTGGTTATCCAGTTTATACAAGACCAGAAGAATTTAAAGGTCATAAGATACCATGGGTATTAAAAACCGGAAATCACAAACTAATAGAACTCTGGAGCCTATGGGAACGAATAGAGCTTACGGTAAAATTAAGACCGGATTTAATACCAAAAAAATTAACCAATATAGAAAAGCTATTTTTAGAAGCCATAAAAACAAATCTAAGTTTTGAGGAGATATTAGGTTGGAATAAGAAACTAGTATAAGTGGCAAATTCTTTGAAGAATTGAGAAAGATAATTTATGAGTTAACTGGCAACTACTATCCAGATGAGCGTTTGATGCTTTTAGCAAAAAAATTAAACATGTTTTTAGAAGACAAGTTTGCCACGCCCCACAAGTCTGCCACTATTCAAGCGAATTCCACAGAAGCACTCAAAATAAAGCTAGAGGAATTATTCAAAGAGAAAAAACTAACAAAAGAGATATTGAATATCATTACTGTCCCAGAAACAAAATTCTTTAGAGAAAAAATACAGCTTGATACATCTATGAAAGAAATAATTTTGAAAATCATCTTTTCATCCATTCCCAAAGGTCAACCAATAAAAGTAGCATCTTTTGCATGCGCCACAGGAGAAGAAGTTTATACCTTAGCGATGATGTTTGAAGCCAACGCTATACCATATCAAATAATAGGCTTTGATATAAATGAGACTTACTTAGAGAAAGCAAAAACTGGTATATATCCAAAAAGAGGAATGTTAGATATACCGCAAGAACATCATAGATTTTTAGATATAAAAGAAGATAGTTTCAAAATAAAAGATTCTATAATGAAAAAACACAATTTAAGCAGTTAAACCTCGTAAGAAAAGAAGATTTTACAACCTATAGAGAAGTATTTGACGTGGCATTTTGCAGAAATGCCCTAATATATTTTAACGACGATTCGAAGCTAATTGCTATAAAAAATAAGCTTACACTATAAAAATGGGCGGTTTTTTTATAGTATCTATGACAGAAGTGCTAAACCGTATACACACTATGTTTTTCGAAACTATGAAAATAAACAACATTTTCTTTTACAAAAAGATTAAAGAGGTTTAAAAATCAAAAGTTAAGTTGCGAGGGAAGGATTTGAACCTTCGACCTTCGGGTTATGAGCCCGACGAGCTACCAAGCTGCTCCACCTCGCAATAAGATTTTATCATATTAAAAACTTAAATTCAATGATAATGCTCATGTTTAAAGCTTTGTACATCTGATATAATCAACACTTATGCAAAACAAATACATAATAGACATTATCACGTTAGATAATTTAGATGAATTTGTAAATCTTGTAAAAGATCATATGAAAGTATCAGACATAGTATGCTTAGAAGGTGATCTTGGATCTGGAAAAACTACGTTTGTAAAAGCTTTTCTTAAAAGCTACAACTTTTACGATGTATCAAGTTCCACGTTTTCAATAATAAACGAATACAAGTTGAAAGACTTTGACGTGTTGCATGTAGACTTCTATAGAGTAGAAAATGTAAAAAGTTTTATAGATTATATAAAAGAAAAACAAAGCGAATCTATAACCTTTGTAGAGTGGCCAAAAGAAATAGAATGCACAAAAAAACTTAGTATAAAAGATATAGGTCAAAATAAAAGGCTGTTTAAATTATGTCTATAGACGCCATAATAATAGGTGGGCCCACGGCATCCGGTAAAACAGAAATTGCTCACGAGTTGGCAAAGCTTTTAAACACAGAGATAATAAGCGCGGATTCCATGTGTGTATACAAATTTATGAACATAGGCACCGCAAAGCCAAGTTTAGAAAAAAGAAAAGAGATAAAATACCATATGATAGATGTAGTATTACCAAATGAATATTTTGATACTTATATATATGTGGAAAAAACAAAAAACATTATCAAACAAATAAAAGAAAAAGGTAAAATACCAATAATAGTAGGTGGTACATACCTCTACATCCAAGCTCTCTTATACGGCTTACCTGAAACTTCAGAACCAGATTTTAGACTTAGAAAGAAATTAGAAAACATAGCAAACAAAAAAGGACTTCATTTTTTATATGAAAAGCTTAAAACCGTAGATAAAGTATACGCAGAAAAAATAGGAAAAAACGATAAAAAACGTATAATAAGAGCGTTAGAAGTGTTTATAAACACTGGAAAACCCTTTTCCACATTCCACAAATGGCATGAACCAAAAATGAAAGTTTTAGGCTTTTATACAAACTTTACTCAAGAAGAGCTAAACAAAAACATAGAAAAAAGAACATACTATATGATAGAGCAAGGGCTTGAAGTAGAATGTATAAATTTGCTTTGTTTAGGGTACAAAGAAGCCATGACATCTTCTCAGGCTATAGGCTACAAAGAGATGATACCTTATATAGAAGGTAAATCAAGCCTCAAAGAGGCTATAGAAAATATAATAAAAAACACAAAAGAGTATGCTTCAAGGCAAAGAAGATGGTTTCAAAAAACCACCTTCACACCAATAAGAACCATCGAAGATATCAAACACCACCTGCAATCGCTGGAACTATAGAAAGCGTATCTCCATCTTTTAGCTCTGTATCTATACCTTTTAAAAATCTTATATCCTCATCGTTTAAATAAAGGTTTACAAACCTTCTTAGCTCTCCATTTTCATCCACAAGCCTTTCTTTAAAACCAGGATAAGAGGCTTCTAAGGCATCTATAAGTTCTCTTATGTTTTTAGCCTCTACACTTACTTCTCCTTGGCCATTGGCCAATCTTCTCAAAGGTGTTGGTATTCTAACGGTTATAGCCATATCCTCTCCTTAAAGCCAAAAGGCACCGTCACTTATATAGCGCTATACGGCAAGCGCTGGTTAGAGTTATAATTATAGCACAAAACTTCGTAAAGCAAATCTCTACACATATTCATGTTGCAAAATATTGCATACTTATTTTGATCATCCCTTTTTAAAGGTTATACAATATATTAAAAGCATGGAAAACTTAAATTATTCAAAATTTAACAGGATATTTTTGGCTGGTAAAGATAAAGGCGATTTATCAAAGGAATTAGAGCATCTACTTATATCTGTAAAAGTCCTTTACAAATCTTACATGATAGATATAGAAAACATGGATAAAGAGGATATAAAATACGATTACTTAGAACATAAAAACAACTATGAAAATACGATAAGACCATTTTTGATGAAAAAGGATATACTCATGGATAAAAACCTATGTGAAAAAGCAGATCAGATATCAAAAACTTATGAGGAATTCTTAGAAACTCTGGCGAAAAAGATATAAAGCTAAATACCACCTTTAAACATATCAAATATCTGATTTACATCCTTATCGCCTCTACCGGAGAGGTTTATTATCATTAAAGAACCGGGGTTTTCTTTGGCAATATCTATAGCCTTTATAACAGCATGAGAAGATTCCAAAGCAGGTATTATACCTTCTGTTTTTGCTAAAAGCTTAAAACCCTCCAGCGCCTCTTCATCAGTAGCATATATGTATGTAGCTCTTTTCGTAGCTTTTAAGAAAGCATGCTCCGGACCCACACCAGGATAATCAAGACCAGCAGATACAGAATGAGTACCCAATATTTGACCTTCTTCATCCTGCATAAAGTAAGATTTCATGCCATGAAGTATTCCCACTTCACCGTCAGATAAAGGTGCCGCATGTTTTTTACTAGCAAGACCAAGCCCACCCGCTTCAACACCTATAAGCTTAACCTCTTTATCATCAATAAAAGGGTAAAAAATGCCTATGGAGTTTGAACCACCACCTACACAGGCTATGACAAAATCAGGAAGTCTTCCCTCTTTTTCTATTATTTGAGACTTTGTCTCTTCTCCTATTACCTTTTGAAAATCTCTCACTATCATAGGAAAAGGATGGGGGCCTACTACAGAACCAACTACATAATGAGTGGTTTCAACGTTTGTAACCCAATCTCTCAACGCTTCATTGATGGCATCTTTCAAAGTTTTTGTACCAGAAGTTACCACTTCTACCTTTGCACCTAAAAGCTCCATTCTAAAAACATTTAACCTCTGACGCCTAACGTCTTCTTCACCCATATAAACCACACATTCAAGACCAAGCAACGCACAAGCGGTAGCCGTAGCCACACCGTGCTGTCCTGCACCTGTTTCAGCTATAATACGGTGTTTACCCATTTTTTTGGCTAAAAGACATTGCCCTATAGCGTTGTTTATCTTATGCGCGCCTGTATGAAGCAAATCTTCTCTTTTAAGATATATCTTAGCACCGGCAAGATCGGAAAGTTTTTGGGCAAAATAAAGAGGAGTTGGCCTTCCAGCGTAATCTTTTAGGTAATAATTTAGTTGATTTTTAAAAGACTCATCGTCTTTGAGTTTTTTATAAAAATATTCAAGCTCTTCAAGAGCATACATCAACGTTTCAGGTAAAAACCTTCCACCAAAAGCTATATCTCCTTCTTTAAAATAACCTTTTTCGTCCGGTTGACTATACATAAAAATATTTTACATCAATAAGCTATGTGAAGTGCATCTAAAATAGATTTATTTTTTATAAGGTCTTTTTTAGCCCATACCTCATTTTGAGTACCCCATATACCTATCATAAGATTGTAATCTTTTTCATCTTTGTTATAAAGTTTTACAAAACCGAGTATCTTTAAAAATTCGTCTTCGTTGTTTGGTAACTCTTTTGCCTTTCTATATAGATATTTACTAGCTTCTTTTGTAATGTAAACAGATTTTAAATTCACACCAAAATTTACAAGCTCAATATAAAAAGAAACAATATCTTCTATATCGTAGTTTTGTTTTAACATATAAAGTAAAACATTCTTTGCTATTTGCTCTATAAAAGCTTTTTGCTGTTCTATAAATGGAGAAAGGACTTCTATGTGTGATATATTTGAGATAATTTGTTTTATAAGCTCTTCGTAATGCTTTATATTCTCTTTAATTGTATTGTATATCAAAAACTCCGTTATATCTTTTTTAAAAGCCCCAAACATATTAGACACATCTAAATCTTTTATATTAAACTCAAAAGAATTTTGCTCAAGGGTTTCTTTATCTTTTATAAATACGTATATATAATTTCCAGAAGTGGAGATTTTATAATAAAATTTAACAAAATACCCTTCGTCCTTTATATAACCGTAGTGATTCATAATAGCCAAATAAGATGCTACATCTTCAAGGGTATACACTTTTGCATCTTTTATATACACATCTTTTGCGGTAGGTCTTTCCTTGGTATTGCCTTTGGCGTTTTGCAAAATGTTTATAAAAGGTATCTCAATATCTTCATAGTCTTTTAACAAGTATATAGCGTACTTTGCCATATCAAGAGCGTGTTTTACCTCAACTCCAGACACATCGTCAAAAAACCAAGCATCTGAAGAGAATGAAAACTGCACACATTTATAGGCGTTTAGAAGTTTGGCAAAAGCAAGCTTATGCTCTTCATCGTCAATGCCCTTTTCTTTCAAAAACTCTTCTGTATCCTTTACACCAAGGATAACATCTACGTATTCAAATAAAAGTTGTTTTAAATCTATTTTAAACTTTTTAGCTATATTTTCTAAATTTTCTCTGACTTTTTGTCTTAGAAACTCTAAAGCCTCTCTCAAAGGTCCGCGCCAGTACTGATTCCAATCTGGATGAGCACCAGAGTTGCAACCACAATGGGTTCGCCAGCGCTCTATACCGTGAGGACAACTCCAAGAGGTATTTTCTACCAACTTAAATTCATAATCAAAATCTTTTAGCTCTTCCACAAGATCGTTTAGAGCTTTTAAAGGTATAAGCTTTGAAAGATAAGCAAGCCCCATCTCACCAAACTTTTTGTGATGACCAAAAGTTTCCCCATCGGTGGCAACTATTGGAATAATATCCCCAGATTGCTTGAAAGCATCCACAAGTCTTTTTACATCTGTAAGAAGATCTTCAAAGGAAAGTTTAGCAGAGATAATACCATCGTATATAAAAACTTTTATATTACCGTTTTTTAGCTTTATATAACCATAGTTTTTAGAAGTTTTGTTGGAAACCTGATGAGGAGCCAATATGACATACTCTATACCAAAAGCCTTAAAGACTTCTAACGTCTCATAATCTACAGCACACTCTGGTAGCCACATGCCTTTTGGTTTAACACCAAAATAATACTCGTGGGTTTTTATGCCCCAATAAACTTGTATCTCTTTATCAAACCGTGGATCTAAAGGCAGTATCGTATGGT
>Ga0081529_116290_pt1 | contig 21360 bp, 23 predicted proteins | sample EchGeymetagenome_FD_71012 | JGI IMG/M metagenome (GOLD analysis project Ga0081529, IMG submission 71012) | Ferrous microbial mat and aquatic microbial communities from Echinus Geyser, Yellowstone National Park, USA - transect B T=78-80 C v2... ...
TTGTATTTGTGATAATTTACTTAAGCGTACAAAATACTTGCCCTTACGGGCCGGTTCACTAGTGCAGGACGATGAAAACTATTTTGCTTAGAGAATGAGTTTGCATATGGTTAAAATCTTTATATTTAAAGACGAACAAGTATTCATTGTGGTTAGCTTTGGAGTAAGTTTGCCTACTTATTGTAGCGATGAATTTGGTCCAGGACCTACTTTAGATCAATTAAGAGAATATGTTGAAACATGCGAAAGGCTTGGATTTACACATTTTTGGCATGTAGATAGATTAATGGCAAAAGCACTCCCTTTTTACAATACATCATTTTATGAACCTTTAATTACGCTTGCATCAATTATTCCGTTTATAAAAAAATCTAGAATAGGTACTTCAGTTATAGTCGTACCCTATAGAAATCCTTTGATCTTAGCAAAACAATTAGCCACTCTAGATAGAATATCCAATGGGAAATTAACAATCGGATTTGGAAGGGGATATTTTAAATCTGAACTAGAAGTTTGTAATATTGGCGAAAAAGATAGGGTTCCAATTTTCAATGAAGCTGTTGAAATAATAAAGTTACTGCTTACCGAAAACATGGTAACATATGAAGGAAAATATTGGAAGCTGAAAGATTTCTCTCTTGAGCCAAGACCAATTCAGAAGCCTAGGCCGCCAATACTGATTGCAGGAGGTGGAGGTAGGATTCATTTCGCGGAAGTAAATGAGAAATTGTTCAGAAGGGTAGCAACTCTTGGAGATGGTTGGATTGCAAAATCAGATACCAGCATTAAAGAGATGGAAGCTACTATCAAATTTCTTAAGAGTTATTTGAAAAGCATAGGAAAAGACCCAAATAATTTTATGCTAGCACATCATACCTGGGTTTTCGTTGTTGGAAAGAGCGGAACTATGGAAGAAGCAAAAAGAAGGTTAAAAATGCTTTCACTCAGACCGCCTGAAGAGCTTCTTTCAAGTTATATTATTGGAAACCCTAAAGAGGTAATAGATAGAATTAAATCTGAGATAAATGCAGGAATTCAACACTTTATTGTTATACCGATTGGATTTGACTATGAATTATTGCATTTCTTTTCAGATGAAGTTATGCCGCTTTTCAGTTAATAGCGTATTTTATTTCAAAAAACTCATATTACTGCTTTATATTTTACAATAGACTTTTACATAAAATGAAACAAAATGAAAGTACTATCCTTTAGGATGTTTATGTAAATATTTTAATGATAATTTTTTAAGCATAGTAGCAACGCTACTCCTTAGCTTTATTGAAAGCTTAAAGGGATAAGAGAGAAGCATGCAGCATACAGCTATTTTTTATGAGGTTTCCAATTTTCTACAATCTTCGATCCATAAAATAAACGATGTGTTCCTCTATATTTTTCAACTCCTCGCTGAATGATAAGCAATTCCGAATTAATGAGAGTATAATGAATTTCTTTGAAAGAAGTTCTTGACTTTTTCAAGGTGTGTAGGAAGTCAGGAACTATTATGTTAAAATTCTTCACTAGCATCAATAAATTTCTTATACCAGTTTTCATACTCTTCTTGTGCATCTACATGTAGTTCTACAGGTTCGCCAATCCTAACATTTCATGTACCTGTGGAGCTATAACCGCTTTATCCCATGTAGTCCTAGCTTTATGGGTTATTATTAAAACATCTATATCGCTATCAAATCCCATTCGTTGATATTTTTTATAGCCTAATTAAAGAAATCTAATAAATTGCTTTTTAAATTTTCAACCATATTTAATAACAAAACTTTTTACAATAATTATAAAATATTTTGAAAGATTGAAATTCGTTATCTTTCAAAGCAAAATACCATTCTTTTTAGTTTATAGCTTTAAATTAAATAAAGATTCTAGCTTCTGAAGCAAAACACTTAAAAAACTAAACTTTATCATAATTAAGTAAAGCCTTTAAAACTAGCTATACAAAATTATATGTATCGACTTTTTCTAGGTATAGAGTTTAATATACGCTGGATTAAGGTGTTGAATGGATATATTTATACTGTTTACCGATTATCTGAGATTCTCTTCATGCTTGTAAAATTGTGATTGATGCCAACCCAGCTCGAATTAGGAACCAGCTCCGTGTAGGCAAGTAACATTAACTCATTTGTTGCTGTTAAAACTAAAATGACCAAAGCCAGTGAATAATATAGATAGTTGGCGACGAGCGTAATGTAAAGTCAACCGTGCTATAGTAAGCGTAGAGGGATTCATCATTAGGAGCGAATTAGCTATCATGAGACGCCAAGTTCTCTCAAGGTCTCCTCAACCTATAAATTCTCTTTTAAGCTTCTCACATTATCCTTGACTCAGGTATTCTCAATCTAACTCAAATGACCAGGACTCAGATATTAAGCTTATGAAGAAGGCAATCCTATAAATTAACTCGTGAACTCTCGTCTCGTTAAATATTGTCTCGAATATGTGAACATCAAGTGCTTAAATAGGACCTTTCATAGAAGGCTGCTGCCAAACATGCCACTTGCTACTGCTCCTATTTGGAAGGATACTCTAACGTGAATGGATTGCACAGAATATTCATCGCCCAGTAGTATTCCATGAATTGCCCTAATTTTATATATAGTAAATGGGGGCGTGATGCATATTACGCCATATATCGGTAATATGATAGCTAATAAGGTTCTATTGCAAATCCGCTGACGGTAATGATTAAAATCCTTTGCTTACCATTCTATTAGCGTAGTAGCTAACAGAGAAGAACCAAGGGACTAACTAATAGGGAAGTCAGTGATACGTCCTAAGTGTTAGTAAACCAAGAGTTGCCGTAAAGAATAAGTCCTTAATTCATGTATTAACGACAAATTTATGTAACTGACATTGGTTTGCAAAATAAATCAAAAACTCAGACTTAATTTAATAATTCAAAGCATGTGCCTTTAATTTTAAAGCCAATAACTAATAAATTTCGCATTATTACTTGATATCAATCTCTCTTTTCAGAGAAATAGCTCTTGATTTTCTTAGCTATAATACGCAAGTCCTCGTTTTCAAAGAAGAATGGAATTAGAGGGTCATGGGATGGTATTACCGTCGTATTTAAGCTTTCAATCTTCTTATATGTCGCAATAAATAAATTCTTATCATAAAAGATTCCATTTATTCTTCTTTCGCCTGAGTACCAATTTTCAAACAGAGGTACTGTATCGCTTGCAATTAAAACACTTGATCCATCTTTTTCTAAAAGAAGTCCCTGGAGGCCTGGAGTGTGTCCGGGTAGATGAATAATTCTTGCATGTTCACTTAAAGTATAATCCCCATTAATAATCTCAAAGTTTGATTTATTCATATAGTTTCTAATATAGTTGTTACTTGACCCATAATCATAAAATATTTTATGGTTTTCACTTGGAGATAAACCAAATTCTACTTCACTCTTCTGAACTAATACTCTTGATCTTGGTAAGGATTCTGGTAAATACATTAAACCGCTAGCATGGTCCCAATGTAAATGTGAAAGTACGACCACATCAAAATCTTTGCGGCTATTATTTATGAATTCGGTTAGAGAGACGTAAAAAGCAGGAATGAAGTGCGTATGATTATTATAATATGCCATCTCAGCTGGATATGACCCAACATCAAATAAAATATTAATACCGTCAACGTAAATATCCCAAATTAAAATCGGAGATATTATAGGGCTTTCATCCAGAACACCAAGTATAAGTCTACTTCTACTAATACGGATTCCACCCATAATATGAGGCTTTATTTTAATCATTTCATATCACCTTTTTCCGCATAATCTAGGTAAATCTTCATTAATAAACCATAATCTTTACTTTCATCTTGCGGTATGTGATCGAAGATGTAAAGCAAAAGATGCGGAATAATCAACGAAAGATTGTGTTTTTTGGCCATTTTTATCATTAAATTAATATCTTTCTTTACTAACTTAATCGAAAAGCCTGGTTCATAATTATTCACTGAAACATAATTTTTCCATCGGAGTTCATACGATCTACTATATCCTGAAGAGGTAGAAATCGCATTGTAAATCACATCTAAAGGGATGCTTTCTGCTTTAGCAAGAGCCAAAGCTTCAGTTGCAACAAAAAAATTGCCAAAGGTCATTAAATTATTTATCAATTTAATTGCTGAGGCAATTTTTGGGCTATTAACATAAAAAATATTTTTCCCTATCAAATGTAATATTTCATCTAATTTGGTTCCTTTGTGTTCAGGTGCGCCTACAAAAATACTTAACTCTCCACGTTGCGCACCTTTTTCACCGCCTGATACTGGAGCAGCTATATACTTTACTCCTCTATCAGAAGATTTTTCGAACATCTCCTCACTAGTATCTGGAACAATTGTTGAAGTATCTATTATAGTACCGTTAAATTTATAGGAAAGCAACTCATTTACGACAGATCTAACTTCATCAGGTCCTGGAAGTGAAAGAATGACATGATCAACATACCCAACCAATTGCTCTAAAGATTCCACCTCTTTTGCGCCCTTTTCTACTGCCATCCTAACTCTCTCCTTATTTATATCAAAAATATACACTTGAAATCTTTTAAGCAAATTAATCAACATTCCCATTCCCATTCTTCCAACACCAATTAACCCTAAAGTTTCATTTCTATCTAAGCTCATTTTTATTTATAAAAATTTTATATAAATGCAAGTATAAAATATTAACGTTATTATTTTTTCTTGAAGTATATCTAATTTCTGCTAGGTCTATGCTAAAGAATAGGCTTTTAACATTTTGGAAAAGTCTCGTTCTTAAGTATGAAAGGAAGATTAACTTAAATCTTCTGAACGTGTTTTTAAAATAAAAATTGAAATATTAGTTTGCAATTTTATCTTTATGTATCCAGCTCCTTTTGAATATTTTGCACCCAAATCTTTGGATGAAGCGATATCTTTGCTTGAAAAATATAAAGAAGAAGCAAAAGTTATTGCTGGAGGGCAAAGCTTAACCATTCTAATGAAGCTTAGGCTTGCAAGACCTAAGTATTTAATTGATTTGAATAAAATTCCAGGCTTGGAATACATTATTGAAAGTAACGAAGGAATAAAGATAGGTGCTATGACAAGAATGAATGATATAGCTGAAAATGAATTGATAAGAAAAACTTATCCCATTATTCATGATGCGGCAATCAACATTGCAGATCCTTTGGTAAGAAACATGGGAACCATTGGAGGAAACCTTTGTCATGGAGATCCTGGAAACGACATGCCTTCTGTTATGATAGCTTTAAATGCAGTCTACACAGTAAAAGGTACTAGAGGAGAAAGAAAGATTAAAGCTGAAGATTTTTACATCGATACTTTCCAAACAGCATTGGAGCCTGATGAAATTTTAACAGAAGTCTTCGTTCCTAAACCAGAACCAAAAAATGGTTCAGCTTATGAGAAAATTAAGAGAAGGGTAGGAGACTTTGCCGTAGCGGCTGTAGGTGCTTCAATTTCCGTCGATGAAAATTTAAGGATTAAGAAAATAGGTATTGCCCTTACATCTTTAGGACCAAAGGTGCTTAAAGTTGATACATCAGGATTAATAGGAAGCGTAGCTAATGAAGATACCTTTGAAAAAGTTGGAGAGCTATCTTATAAAACGGCTCAACCTTCTAGCGATATTCGTGGTCCTGCAGAATATAAAAGGGATATGGCAAAAGCATTAACTATAAGAGCGTTAAGATTATCATTAAATAGAATATTAGGGAAGTAAAATGCCAAAGCACCATATTTCTCTAGTTGTTAACGGAAAGAAAGTTGAAGCTGATGTTGAACCAAGAATGCTTCTTGTTCATTTCATAAGGGATGTTCTTGGATTAACAGGAACACATGTTGGATGTGATACTACAAACTGTGGCGCTTGCACTGTAATACTTGATGGAAAAGCTGTCAAATCATGTAGTTTATTCGCTGTACAAGCAGATGGAAAAGAATTGTTGACAATTGAAGGTTTAGCTAAGGATGGTCAACTTCATCCTATTCAACAAGCTTTTTGGGAAAAGCATGGATTGCAATGTGGTTATTGCACGCCTGGAATGATAATGACTTCCTATTGGTTTTTAAGAAAGAATCCAAATCCAACAGAGGAGGAAATAAGAAATGCAATCTCAGGAAACCTTTGCAGATGCACTGGTTATGTAAAGATAGTTGAAGCAATACAATATGCAGCTAAACTTATGCAATCTAAAGAGTTGAAAAAGTGAGCATGCAAAAAGTTATTCATGGAATAGGGCATTCTGTGAAGAGAAAGGAAGATCCTAGGTTTATCACAGGAAATGGAAGATACTTGGATGACATCAAGTTGCCAGGAATGCTTTACTTAGCTTTCGCAAGAAGTCCTTATGCACATGCAAAGATAAAGTCGATAAACGTTGAAAAAGCAAAAGCCATGCCTGGAGTTGTAGCTGTGATAACAGGAAAAGATTTACAACCCCTAAACTTAGCATGGATGCCAACATTAGCAAACGATAAGCAAATGGTTTTACCTATAGATAAGGTTGTCTATCAATCTCAGGAAGTTGCTGCAGTTGTTGCTGAGGATCCTTATTTAGCTAAAGATGCAGCTGAAGCAATAGAAGTTGAATATGAACCTTTACCTGCTATAACAGATCCTAGAAAGGCCTTGGAAAAGGGAGCGCCAATAATTAGAGAGGATAAAGGAACAAATCATGTATTGCACTGGGAGGCAGGGAATAAAGAGGAAGTTGAAAAGATATTCAAAGAAGCAGATATTGTAATAAAGCAGGAATTCTATTACCCAAGAATACATGTATCATACATGGAACCATGCGGAGTTATAGCACATTATGATAAGATTACAGGTAAATTAACGATTTATATGACCACTCAAGCACCCCATCCAGTAAGAACTGTTGTGTCATTAATTACAGGAATACCTGAAAATAACATAAGAATCATTTCTCCCGATATTGGAGGAGGCTTTGGAGGAAAAGTCTATGTATATCCTCCATATGTTGTAGCTGCTGTTGCATCTGTATTGACTGGAAGACCTGTAAAATATGTTTTTAGCAGATCTGAAGATATTCAAACAACAGCCTTTGCAAGAGACTTTTATATAACAGGCGAATTAGCTGCAAAAAAGGATGGAAAGGTTTTGGCAATAAGGGTTAAAGTGATAGCAGATCATGGAGCTTTCCAAGGAGATGCTAATCCTTCAAAGTTTCCATACGGGCTCTTTACAATAGTCACAGGCGCTTACGATTTCAAAGCTGCTTTTGTGGAAATAGATGGTGCTTATACAAATAAACCGCCAGGCGGCATAGCATATAGGTGCTCATTTAGGGTTACCGAGGCTGCATATACAATTGAAAGACTTATGGATATTCTTGCTCATGAACTTAAAATGGATCCTGCTGAACTTAGATTAAAGAACTTTATTCCAAGCAATAAGTTTCCTTATAGATCTGCATTAGGCTGGGAATATGATAGTGGAAACTATGAAGCTGCTTTAAGAAAGGCCATGGAATTGATTAACTATGAAGAATTGAGAAAGGAGCAGGAAGAAAAAAGAAAGAAAGGAGAACTTATGGGAATAGGAATAAGTAGCTTTGTAGAAATTGTTGGAGCAGGGCCATCACATACTTTCGATATACTCGGTATAAAAATGTTTGATAGTTGTGAGATAAGGATACATCCAACTGGCGCTGTTATTGCAAGATTTGGGACAAGGGCTCAGGGTCAAGGACATGAAACGACATTTGCACAAATAATTGCAGATGAGCTAGGAATTCCAATTGAGAAAATTACTGTTGAGGAAGGAGATACAGATACTTGTCCTTACGGATTGGGAACATATGCAAGCAGGAGCACTCCAACAGCTGGAGCCGCTGCTGCAGTTGCTGCAAGGAAAATAAAAGAGAAGGCAAGAAAAATTGCAGCTCACCTACTGGAAGTAAGAGAGGAAGATTTGGAGTGGGAAAGAGGAAGATTCTACGTTAAAGGAAGTCCAAGTAAATTTAAAACCATAGACGAAATTGCTTTCGCTGCATATACTAATCCTCCTCCTGGACTTGAAGCCGGTCTTGAGGCTGTTGAATATTACAATCCTCCAAATATGACTTTCCCGTTTGGAAGCTATATTTGCGTTGTTGATATAGATAAGCAAACAGGCATTGCAAAGGTAAGAAAGTTTGTTGCAGTGGATGACTGCGGTGTTAGAATTAATCCTTTGATAGTTGAAGGTCAAATACATGGAGCATTAGCAATGGGATTTGGAACAGCTTTTCTTGAGCAAATAATCTACGATGAAAACGGAAATAACTTAACTGGAAACTTCAATGATTATACAATTCCAACCGCTGTAGAGACACCTAAATGGATCACAGATGAAACGGTTACTCCTTCGCCTCATCATCCATTCGGAGCCAAGGGAGTAGGAGAATCTGCAACTGTAGGCTCTCCTGCTGCATTTGTAAACGCAGTAGTTGATGCCTTAGCTCATTTAGGTGTTAAGCATATTGATATGCCATTGTATCCTTGGAAAATACACAGAATATTAAAGGATAAAGGAATAATTAAATAATTTTTATTTTACTTGATTCAAAAATTTAAGAGGCGTTAGCATGAATTTTTCTAAGCAAACCTTACTGCAAAATCTATATTCCACGTTTCCATAGATTAACTTGTATGTATCTTTACTAACTACCATACCGCAAACAGGATCAATAAAGTTTTCTTCATTTCTCATCTCTTCTAGCTCTTCAATAGGCATGAAATTTCCTCCTTTCTTTATTCCTATGATCTCTGTTATTATGCTTAATGCAATTTCCTTGTAATTTAAAGAACTTCCCAATGAAATACCAGCAGGAGACCTTATTTTTGAGACCAATTCCTTGCTATAACCCTTTTTAATTAAAAGATTTTTCAAAGCCGAAGCTCTTCTTTTGCTCGCTACTATTCCAATGTAAGATACATGTTTCTTCAGGAAAAATTCAATAAGTTTCTCTTCAGCTATATTTGAGCTACTCATGCTTGTAGCTATAACAATGAAGGCTTCGTCAGGTATAGTAAACTTATCAATGTCATTATAGTTCACATTTTCATATGCTTCTTCATTGGCCTCTTTTCCTACATGTATTGTTTGGAAATCGAAAAGATTTGCTAATTTAATAAGAAAATTTGCTACAGGGGTATCTCCGACAATTATCAAACTTGCCTTAACGTTGTAAGGTTCCAAATACACGTATATTGTTCCGCTGCTTACACATGCATTGCTTATAACTTCAACCCCTTCTTCATATATCTCTTCACCTACAGGTTGAATTTTTATCATCCTTGTAATTCCTTTCTTTATACACTCAATTGCTAATTCTTTTATGCTTTCTTCAATACAAGCTCCACCTATCCATCCGTAAACTTTTCCATCATTGGTTATCAATGCCTTATAGCCAGCTTTAGAAGACGTCATACCTTTGGTATAAACAACTGTTGCCATAACAAATTTCTCTTTGTTTTGTATAAGCTCATGAAATTTAGATAATAAGTCTTCAAACACATATTAATTTTAATTTTGCATTGATAAATCTTTATTTGTATATGAAGATACATTTAAGAATTAAACAAAATATTTTTACCAACCATCTAGCTATCGAATAGCAAATTTAGCCTTGTATTAGTTTAGATTTTTATTAATTGTTAAAGAAAATTAACCTATGGCACATATGCATACCCATGAAGACGAACTTACAGAGATTAAAGATTTTGTTATAAAAAACCTTTCAGATATGAAAGACGAGGTAAAGCTAGTAACTTTTCTTGACGATACTTCAAAATGTCATTATTGTAATGACTTGAAGGTAATCTTGGATTTGATTTCCAAAAATGTAAGCAAAGTAAAAGTTGAATACTATAATGTTTATGATGAAGAAGCAAAAACTTATGGAGTGAAGTATGCGCCTACAATAATTTTAGAAAAAGGTTCAAAGAGGAACATAAGATATATTGGAATACCTGGAGGTTATGAATTTCCTATATTTATAGAAACGATTAGAAATTTATCTAGAAATGAAACCAAGTTGAGTAAAAGGTCAAAGGATATACTTTCAAAAATTAAACAACCTGTAAATATAAAGGTTCTTATAACTTTATCATGTCCTTATTGTCCTTTTGCAGCAAGAACTTCCAACAGTTTTGCTATTGAAAACGAGTATGTAATTAGCGAGATAATAGATGCAGGAGAAATTGAAGAAGAAGCAATAAAATATGAAGTTGAAGCTGTTCCAAAAATCGTTATAAATGAAAAGATCCAAATGCTAGGAGCTCAGCCTGAGAATAGATTCTTGGATGCAGTTTTAAGCGCATTAGAATAAGGATATTAATTTCCACGTATTTTCTTTTTATAAAAAGTTAAAGGTACTTACAACTATTTGAAGTTTTGCTCTTCAGTAAATGATAATTTCACAAGATCTCTCTATGGTTTGGAGGGCAAATGCGATAAGAGCACTTTAGATAAATATCGCTCTAACAAGCTCCCTCCTTGCTTTCTAGAAGAGCTATTTAGAAGCTTTAAGATATGTTTATACTATTAAAAGAGAAAAGGTTGGGTCCTGATATGCAAGCTATAATGACTTTAATGAGAATTTCTTAGTCTATCACCGCTTCTTAAATGATAAATGTAGCTCCAAATCAATGAGATACCTCGTCCTTTAGGACTTGGAGGAATTCAGAAGAATTAAGCTTTTATCTTTTCCAATACTTCTTTTATCAATCTTAAGCTTTCATTCAACATGAGTCTTGTTTCATTGGTTTCTTTTACCAAAATTTCTAAAATCGTAGTTAACTTCTTTAATATTTCGTTATTCTGTTCAAAAAGGATTCTGAAGTTTTCATCTGTTCTTTTTGCAAATTCTCTAAATTCATTTCTAAAATCTTTGAACTCTTGTCTGTAATCTCTAAATTCATTTCGGAAATCTCTAAATTCTTGCCTATAATCTCTGAACTCTTTCCAATAATCCATGAATATTGCTTGCATTGCTCCAAATCCCTCTTGAAGTTCTTCAGCTATCTTACCATAGATTATCTTGAATTCTTTAATCGCCGGATTAAAGTTTACTTCTTCTACTTTAAATTCTATGATTTTAACTGGCGGGGGTGGATTCTTCATCTCTTCTATAAACTTATTTATTTTATTTTCTTCTCCCTGAATTAAAACTTCTAAAGAACCATCGGGTAAATTTTTAGAGTATCCTGATAAGTTCAATTCCTGTGCTAAATCTAAAGTATACCTTCTATATCCTACTCTTTGTACTCTACCGAAAACCCTTATTTTGTAAGCTTTCACCTTAGAATTTAACAACATATAAACTTTTATTTTTAATGCTTTAAGCAGTTTTTAATATAAAACGACAAACCTTGTCCTTTCAAGACTAGCAAACCTTTTAAAGTACTATGTGAAACTATTTTTATTGCTTTTAATTAAATCATTAGGAATGGAAAATAAAGACAGCCGTATTATCAAAGTTAATTAAAATCGGATATGTATATAAATTAATATAAATTTAAACAGATATTTCAGAAAATAAACTTATATTAATCAATAAATTAGTAATTATATTTTAATATCATTAAAAATATGTTTATCATCAAACTCTTACATAAAATTTATAAGTTCCATGCTCTTATGTATATATCGATGACAGAGAAACGTAGAAATATGGGAAAATTAAAAAATTATGTAATTATAGCATTAATAATCGTTATAATAGCCCTAGGCGCGACTATTGTTTATTACAATTTTAATTCCCAACGCACACAAGCTATAAGCAAAAAAGAAACAACAACGGTAACACTTTACGTTATTCCTGATTACGGTGGAGCAGGATATGATGCATTCGTATTAGCTAGCAATTTCAATGGGACTCTTCCAACACATGCAACAAATAATACGCCTCCAGGTTTCAATAACAATACAGTTGTTGTTCCTTCAAATGTTCCAATTAAATTTATTATAATAAATCTTGATACGGCGATATATAATGTTACTGCAAAGGTAACAGTGCCTTTTACTGTAATTAACGATACAGAAAGCGGTCAAGTTGCAACTACTTATACCCCAGGTATGCAGTTGGTTAATTTCCCAGCAAGCCATACATTTGATATTGTACAACTAAATATAAGTATTCCCCTTCCGCCATCCACTATAGTAATATTCAACTATACCTTCACTAAACCCGGAACATATGTATATACGTGCATAACCCCTTGTGGTTCAGGAATGGGCTTATTTGGATACATGGAAGGCTACATAATTGTTGAATAAAAATTTAATTTTTTTATAATTTTTTAATTGTATCCTATTTTTTACTTTGCATTGTCTTGAATGTTGAGTTTTAATTTTGGAGCAGTTATAGCTCAATTAGGCTTCCTTCATTATACCAAGCATACCATTCAAGCCATTTATCATCTATGACATGGAATTCGAATGGTTCTGAGAAGCCTTTTTTAAACAATTCAGAAAGAACAAAGCTAGCTTTCTTTTCCGTAACTATTAAAATATCAATATCACTTGAATAAGTCCAATTTCCCTTAGCTACTGAGCCAAAAAGAAACACCCTTGCATTTTCATCGATTTGTTTTATTAATTCTTTGATTTTTACTAAATACTCACCTAAATTATCGAAGATCTCTCTCCTTCTTAATGCTTCCTTGACTTCGTTCAATTTTATTAATTATTTCTTCAACGGTTCTTAATAATTTTTCAGCTTCATCTTTTGTATATTTCCTTATGAAATACCTTGCCATTATATATGCATCTGTTAAACTTCCTAATTCGACAGAGTATTCAGATAATATATTTTGAATTGTTTCATTTTTTGTGATTTTCAACAAAAATTCTAGCAATTCAATCAAATCATGACTATGAGGAAATCTAGCACCGTTTTTTAAAATTTCAGCTTTTAAATATAATTGCAATGCTTGTTCTAAGTTGAAAGCTGCCAAATCATAGTCACCCTTCTCAATGCTATACTTTGCCAAATCCAGAAATTTTTTAGATCGATCCAAAAGAATTTTGATTTCTTCCTTTGTTACCACGCTATTTTATTAAAATTGTTTCTTAAATACTTTAAATAAAATTTTTACAAGATTCAATGATAAAAAATAAAAATTGCTTGTCAAAAATATATACTTTAAAAATTAGCAATATAGTGATTATTTAAAATTATTCATGACTTATTAATTTTTATTCCATATTTTTAGCTCTCAATAAATTTCCCTCTGTGCAATTATGAAATCAGAAAATGCACCATATGCAGCACTTACAGGGCCCGCCCCTTTGCCAATAATAGAAACTTTTCCAAAATCTGTCTTCAATTCTAAACAATTATCTACTCCATTGACAAAATAAAGAACATCCTTTTCATCAACTTCAACCGGCGAAACACTGAGATCTGAAGAATCAGCAATCAACTTAATTTTCCTATTTTTCTTTTTCGCTTCTATGATTCTTTCACTGGTTATACCATCTATTCCCTTTATTTTTATTTTATCGATTGTAATTTCGCTTTCAAAATATGTATTCATAAGGATTGTTAATTTCGCGGCCGCATCTAACCCGCTTATGTCAATACCGGGATCCTTTTCTACATATCCTAAAAATTTGGCTTGATTTAATGCTTCATCAAAACTAAGACCTTCTTCCATTTTGCTCAGAATGAAGTTTGTTGTTCCATTTAGAATTCCTCTTATTCTTGTAACTTTGCATAATGGAAGAACTTCCTTCAAATTTATTGAAGGAGTTCCACTCATAACAGTAGCCTGATACCTAAACTTTACCTTTTTGCTTTTAGCCAAATTGACCAATTCTTTGAAATGAAGTGCAAGTGGAGCCTTATTTGTTGTTATTACATTTATCCCGTTGTTCAAAGCTTCTTTTATTATTGAATATCCAGGTTCTCCATCGATATAGTTAGAGGTAGAAAAGTCAAACAAATAGTCGAATTCTTTCTCCCTTAAAACACTAAACAGATCATCGAACTCTTTTCCTACACCTTTCAAAGAATGAATTGCCTTTGAAATATCGATTCCATTTTCATTATAAACCTTTGAACTTTTAGTCGCTATACAAATTACATCTAATTTAATTCCAATACTTTCTAGCTCATCTCTTTTATCAATCAATATTTTGGCAAAAGATTTTCCGACGTTTCCAAACCCTACAATACAAGCCTTTAAATTAACAGGAGAATCAGCTCTCGACAAAGACTTAAAATAAATGTTATTTAAATTTTGATTTTTAAGCATATTTTCTGTGATTAATCTACAGGCATTAATAAACGCTCTTATTTTAATATTCCTAAAAGAATAATTCAAAAACGGATTAATCAATTAATGATTCATTTTATAATTTTTTGTATGTATTTATCTATGTAAAAATTTTATCATATATTTAATATCCCTATTTTTGCAATATAAAGAATAATCTTAATTTTAGCTGAGAGAAATCTAGTTATTCAAGAAATAAACTCTTGCTCTTTTCATGTGAAGATGATGCTAGTTTAAATACATCGAGGTTAATCTCACTATAAATACCGAAGAAAGAGCAAAAAAAGAGTTTACAAAAATAAAAGCCTCGCCCTTTTAGTGCAGTAAGCGGATCAGTTGATAGTATTAAGAGGATAAATGATAGAAACTTTATGATTTAACTGAAATTATTAACAATTACATAAATTGAAAGCCTCCCTTTTAATGCGGTTAGGAGTCAGTTTCTAAGTTTGCTACGTATTCCCATATTCTCCCTTTTCTATTAAATTTTTTTCTTATCTCCTTATATTTTTCAATAACTTTCTTCATGAATTCCTTATCTCCGCATAATATTTTTCCATCCTCTATAATTTCTAATATAAATGTAGAACCTTCTTCTAACTTTTTAAGAAAAACTTGAGTATTCATTGCTACAGGCATAACTTTAGGTAATTGTAAATTATAAACCATTGCAAAACCTTCCCTAGGATCAAGAGGAAAAACGTCAGATACTACTAAAACATCAACATCACTTTGATTGGTATAATCTCCTCTAGCATAGGAGCCGAAAAGAATGACAAGTTTGGGATTAAACTTAGAGTATATGTCACACAGATTTTCCGACAATTTCTTTCACCCATGTTAGAATTCTCCTACCGCATTCCAAACAAGATATAGCATCATCTTTATTATAATAGTCGGCTGGTGCTCCTTCATCATAAACATCGGGATAGCGTGAAGGGATATCATGTTTATCAAGTTCTTGAGCGCATTTTAGTATCTCAGCAGGAACTGAAATAGATAAAGACTGTAAAAGGAAAGTAACAGAGTGACCTCTCATCTCCTTATGAAAATAGCTTAACAAAGCTTTAACAGATTTTTCAGCAACTTGTTGAGCCTCATAACAAACTTCCTCATAAAGCTCATTTTGGAAGTTGATTTCCGCAGACTTAAGATTTCTTTCTGCCTGTCTTAGCCAATCATAGTACCGACTTACCACGAAATATATTAAAACCAAAGAGTTTATTAAATTATTAATACCTTATTCTTCATGTGGCTAGGCACTGTATAACGAATGTGGTAACTTTATGAAGAACAAGAAGCTGTTCGTAATTGGCAAACCTATGATCCACTTTGAGAGAACCCCGCCCTGGAAAGGGCGGTAAGATTGTCAGGAAGATTTCTTTCTCCGCTTTTAAACTTTGCAATGAATCGATTAAGTATAACAGAAAAATAAAATATGAATAATGAGTATCACAGTTCATCTTAAATCTACCACTCCGTATACATGATAAATTGGAAATCGCTGAACTTTCTATAAAGGAACAAGGTATAACTGGATGGAGGAAAGAGGAATTTGGAAACAGTTAAAATTTAATTTTTAATTAAATATTTGCTATATTTCAAATAACAAAAATGAGAAATTTTGATTTTATTTAACTATTTTTATTCTTCTAATTCCCTTATCTGTCCAGTTACATAACCTGTATTGTTAATCTTCTCCCTTATTTCTCTTTCTATTTTATTTAAATTAATCTTATCATTTATCTCAATATATGCTAGACCCTCATTAAGATTAACTTCTATATTTAAAATACCCTTGATTTTCTTTAAACTATTCTTCACATTAATTGCACAACCCTCACATTCCATACCTTTGATTTCTATCATCAATCTTTTCATATTTAGTTATTAGCAAGACTTTCTTATAAATAGCTAGCTTAATCCTTATTTACTAACTTTATTAGAATTGAAAGTCTTGCTCTTAAGGACGGGAGAGGTGGTCAGCTGAACTAAGTATAGGGCAATCATAGTGGCCAGTGTAATCTGCTGCCCATCTAAGCAATGGTATTACAGCTTTCCTTAATCTTTTACCTTCAACTGTTAACGAATACTCAACTCTAGGAGGTGAAGAATTAATTATAACTTTTTTGACCAGTCCCATGCTTTCCACTTGTTTTAATATATCAGATAAAGCTTTAGGACTAATTCCATTAATTCTTTTTAATATACCATTAAAACCAATCTTTTCTTCAATTCCTATTACATTTAAAGTTAGAAGAAACCATTTTCTTGAAATGATGTTTATAGTTCCAATCAGCGGGCATACTTCTTTTGTAGCTTTATTAGTCTTAAGCATATTACTAACTATAAACTTTATAGTATATATACTTTTCTAATTAACTAACATATATGAATCAAAGTAAGGAGATAAAAGTAACTAGGTTTTATGTGGGAGGGATGGCCTGTAGTTTTTGTGCTTCAACAATAGAGAAAGGGCTAAGTAAGATCAACGGTGTAGAATCCGTCAAAGTTTTTATGGAATCAGGAGAGGCTATAATCAAACATGATAAATCCTTAGTTAATGAAGAATTAATAAAGAAAGAAATAGAAAAATTAGGTTATTATGTTTTTGATAAAACTTTCGACTCATTGACTGTATTAAAAGATTCTAGGAGAAGAGCTTTAATAAGCTGGTTGTTAACAACATTCTCATTTATACTAACTTTACCTATGATGATACCAATATACATATTACCTTTCTATACGTTTTATATTAATATACTAATTGTAACGTTTAATTTAGCATATATTGCATCACCTATTCATGAGGGTGCTTTAAATGCATTAAGGAAAGGAATTTTGAATGAACATGTTTTATATGGAATATCTGGAATATCTGCATACATTTTGGGTCTCCTAGGTATTCTATATCCTAATCTCAGGGAATTCCTTTTCATCTCTGCTTTACTTACCTCTTTGCATTTAACATCAGGATGGATGGGTGCTATATTAAGATATAAAGTAGAAAAAGCTTTGTCCAAAATTATAGATCTTAGACCGCCAGTAGCCCATTTAATTGATGGCCGTGTTATTCCTATAACCCAACTTAAACAAGGAGATATAATTATTATTAAGCCTGGTGAGAAGATACCATTAGATGGAGTAGTAATAGATGGAGAATCTGAAATATCTGAGGCTATAATAACCGGAGAATCTGAGCCAGTAATTAAAAGATCTGGAGATACTGTGATAGGGGGTTCTACTAACGGTAATGGATATTTAACGGTCAAAATATCTCAAGACTACTCTAGTAGCTACCTAACTAGAATTCTAGGCTTAGTAAACAACGTTAAACAAGAAAAATCCAGAATGTTAACATTTTTTGATAAGATCATAGATAAAATATGGGTTCCTCTTGTTTTGGTAATTTCTTTTTCAACATTTTTAGGCTGGTTAATCATAGGTTCATGGGAATATGGATTAGTGAATGCGTTATTAGTTATGGTTATAGGTTATCCTTGTGCAATAGGTTTCTCTTATCCTTCAGTTGGTCTTTCATTATATGAAAAGTATATAAATCGTGGAATTCTTGTAAAAAACATTAACATTTTAGAAAAATTCAGTAATATAAAAGCGATGATTTTAGATAAGACTGGAACTCTTACTTTTGGTGTCCCGACAGTAAAGAGGTTCTATGGTGATATTAAAGCTTTAGTTTATGCGGCATCTATCGAGAGATTCTCTTCTCATCCTATAGCAAAAGCTATAGTACACTACGCTGAAAGAATGAATCTTAGATTTTTGGAAGTAAAAAATTTTAGAGAAATTGTTGGAAAGGGTGTAATAGGAGAGGTGGAAGGAAACGAAGTATTTGTTGGAAGAAGAGAAATCATAGATTGCAACGGAAGAGAAGATATAAAACATAATGAGGACATAAACATAATAGTTTGTGTCAACGGAAGAATAAAAGGCGGATTTGAAATTAAGGATGACCTTAGAAGTGATTCTGAAAAGTTTGTGAAAGAAATTAAAAAACTCGGAATAAAGCCAATAATTCTTAGTGGAGACAAGGAAAATATAGTTAAAGCAATTGCAGAAAAAGTTGGTATAGAGGAATATTATGGCAGTCTATTGCCACAAGATAAGGAAAAAATAGTGAAGGTTATTAAAAGGAAATTAAACGGGAATGTAATGATGATTGGAGACGGGGTTAATGATAGCTTAAGTTTGGCACTTTCTGACATATCGGTTGCTATGGGCAATGCTATAGATATATCTAAAAATGTAGCAGACATCATACTAATAGGCAATAATTTTAATTCCTTGCTTACGATGATAAAAAGGAGAAGTAGGTTAAGTAAAGCTGCACCGATAAATGTCATTGTAGCGTTATCTTATAATGCAATAGGAATTCCATTAGCAATATTAGGTTTGTTAAGTGGGTATTTAGCAATGCTAATAATGATATTAAGTTTAATTTCAGTATTCACAAATGCTAGATTTACTACAATATATGCGTAATTATATTATATGGCAGAACATTTAAAGAGAAATTCTTTAGATTTTTTAGCAGAAGCAGAGATTGATATTAAAAACGAAAAATATAATTTAGCAATGTTTCATCTTGAACAGTCATTGCAACTTGCTCTTAAGTATATCTTATTTCGATTTAAGGGAAGTTTCGAAAAGACTCATGATGTTTTAAGACTATTAGATGAAGTTATAGAGTTAAGCAAAAATGTCAATTTAAGAAAAATCAGAAATGAGGAAACAATCACGCTAGCGGTAATTAGAGAATCATATATAACATCTAGATACTTTCCTTATTCTGTAGATAAGTCTGTTGTTGAGAGAGCATATAATGTAGTTAAAGTGATTTTAAATGAGCTCAGATTATTGGAGTAAAAGAAAGGAAATTTTAACTCATGCAAGAGATTATGTTAAGGAAATAAAGAAGATATGCGTAAATGAGATTGATAAGAATTGCAGAGTAATTCTTTTTGGATCAATTGCTAGAGGCAATCATAGAATAGATAGTGATATTGATGTTCTAATAATTACCGAACTTGCAAACGATGTATGGAAAAGAGCGGAAATTGCAGTAAAAATTCACGCAAGATTGGGATTTACCGACCCGTTCGAGCTTCATATAGTCACTCCAAAAATTTATGAGGAATGGTACAAGAGATTTATAGACGTTTATGAGGAATTCTAAGATCAATTAGAGTATAAGGAGCCTTCATATAAAGGGTTGCCAACCCTAAATCTGGATTCTAATAAGAATCCTTCATATAACAAAAATAATTGCGATACTGAATGTTCCTTCCTAAGTCGCATAAATCCTCTATCGAGTTTAAGAGTAGTGTCACTGAATTTCCCAAGAATTTTTATAAAATAATTATTTAAATCTATTCATCCCCGCCCTAAAGGGCGAGGCTTTCATTTATGTAAAAAACTATGTAGGATTTGCTTGTTTTTATTTAAGTAAACTTTATATGTTTACATTATGTATTATAGTATGAGCGAAATTATCTCTATAAGAATAAGTAGGAAGTTAAAGGAAGATTTAGAAAGGTTAGGAATAAATTATTCTGAGACAGTAAGGAATTTTTTAGAAGATTTAGTAAGGAAGGAGAAGATGAGGAGATTATTGGAAGATTCTGATAAAATAAGGAATAGTCTACTTAAGCAAGGATATTTTGAATCTTCTGCTGAATTGGTAAGAGAAGATAGAGAAGAGAGGTGAACATGATAATAGATACATCTGCATTAATCTCACTGTATAATCTTAGATAAGACTGGAAATCTCACTTTTGTTTTCCCTGAAGTAAAGAAGAATTATGGTAATATTAAGGCTTAAGTTTATATAAATAAAAGCCTCGCCATTTAAGGCTGGAAGAGGTCAGAATAGTAGCAATTTCAGGCATTTTATTGTCAATAATAAAAATATATGATGTAATAATGGTAGTAATTGTTAGATATGAGCGATAAGTTCTACGAGGAAAAGGAGAAATGGGCAAGAGAGTTAAGGAGAAAAGAGGCTGATTGGGACTTTATAAATTCCCAATCCCCAAAAATTAAGGCTGCGCTAATATTTTATATAGAAACTGGAGATATGAGAGGTGCTGCGAAAATTGCAGGCATGAGTATAGATCAATTTAACGAATTAAGAATTAAGGCTAACATTCCTTCCGTTACTTATTAAGATAATCTTTATCATAAACAATACTTATTAAGCGTTTAATAATTCATATGGATAATATTTAAAGGACTAATATTTTCAATAAATGAGTTAATATTATGCTTTTAACTCTGGTTCTCTTTCAATACTCTTCTTAGTTTAAGGTCCTGGAAACACTTTTGAAATGCTCACAGACTTTAACTTTCAATCCTCTTCTGAGTTTAAGGAGGGTCAGATTGTCGAACCTACCTAGCGTGTAAAAATCGTTGAGTATTTTTAGTCCTTGCTTGGAAAATTCCTTTTCTACTTCATCGAAGGCCTTAAAGTCTTCTTGCGTAAGTTTCTTCCTAAATTTCACCAAAGTTATGAAATAAATGGTTGTAATTATTTCACAAAAGTATATATTCTTGCTCAAGGTTGAAAACATTTTTATCAAATAGTTTTTGAATAAAATATCCCTTTGTGCAAACAATTTTTTAAGCCAAGAAATATCAAGCTATAGCTTCTGCCTCAAGGAATTATAGTCAAAGTTATGCTTATCTTCTCGAGATTCTTTAAAATTATCTAAAACAGTTCTAGAAATACTTGTTTTAAATTTGCTATAAAATGATTAAGCCACTAATAAGAAGAATGCGTTTACACAAATGAAAGCCTCGTAATTCATGGCGTGGAGAAGTCAGTTTAACGTAATTGAATAAAGTTAAAACTCGTTGATAATATTTTTACCATCTAACCGTAAAATTTTTAAATTTCAAAATATAGATACAGAATATGGTCAAAACGACTATAATCTTAGATGATGATTTGTATAAAGAACTTGTTGAAGAAGCTATTAAAAAGTATGGTAGTACTAGGAAGCTTTCGCTTATTATAAATGAAAAGCTTCGTCA
>Ga0081529_117703_pt1 | contig 21111 bp, 27 predicted proteins | sample EchGeymetagenome_FD_71012 | JGI IMG/M metagenome (GOLD analysis project Ga0081529, IMG submission 71012) | Ferrous microbial mat and aquatic microbial communities from Echinus Geyser, Yellowstone National Park, USA - transect B T=78-80 C v2... ...
TCAAATACTTCATGTAAACGTCCACCGTGGTATTGATAACATTGGGGTCTATGGATAGTGCGACCCTCCTCCTTATAATTGCGGATTTTATTGTAGCAATGAGGTCGGCCTCTTCCTCTGGGGTAAGCCCCGCTTCTAACTCCTCTTTAGCACGTGCGATCCCTGCTGTTAAACGGTCATACATCTCCTTCGTAGACTCCGCCAGTTCTACATGTACTATATGCAATTTATACTTCGCTAACACGTCCTTTAACTCCGAGTATATCTTCCTATAAATAGGGTACTGTGGTAGGGAGTTTATTACCCTGGGGTTTGTTTCTGGAGTAAGGAGGAGGGTATAAACGCTCTCCCCCAAGCTTTCAACACATTCATCATATGCTTCCCTTACTTGTGTCTTAGGCATGATATCCGAGACGTACCCATGTAAATGGTGTGCTTCATCTACTATAATTACGAAGGGTTGTTGGGGTTGTTGTGGTTGCTCTAATAGCCTCCTCCCTTTTGTCGTCCCACATATTGATTCTCTTGAATCCGGCTTGAAGGAATTGAAAGATATTTTAAGAGAAAAACATGACAAGAAAAAAATCCGAGAATCCGGCTTGAAGGAATTGAAAGTTGTAGCTCCAATATATTTATATTTGTTGGATTTGTTTGGGGGAATCCGGCTTGAAGGAATTGAAAGTTATCATAATACTCTTCAACTTTATCATTTTTAATTAAGAATCCGGCTTGAAGGAATTGAAAGCTCCCGTCTATGGTAAGTACATGCCAGTCACCTATTTCCTTGAATCCGGCTTGAAGGAATTGAAAGTCTATATTCATTTTTCCACCCATGAGAAAAAGGGGAAAGGGGAATCCGGCTTGAAGGAATTGAAAGGCCTGCACGTAAGCAAAACTTAATTCATCTGGTCCTCCCGGAATCCGGCTTGAAGGAATTGAAAGAAAATACAAATTGAAGAACTAAAAATAAGCCAAAATGAACTAGAATCCGGCTTGAAGGAATTGAAAGTTGCAATACCTACTCGTCCTAGAATAAACGTAGGTTGAATCCGGCTTGAAGGAATTGAAAGAACGGTTCTGCTACGGCAAAATCTATATAATTTGTCGAATCCGGCTTGAAGGAATTGAAAGTTTATTTTTGCCTTTGACCATTTTTTATATATTTGAGTATTTGAATCCGGCTTGAAGGAATTGAAAGTAGCGTTCGTCCTAACAAACGCAGCGTCCTTATTGACTGCGAATCCGGCTTGAAGGAATTGAAAGCTATAGATTCGTAGCCTTTTGCGATGTTTATTTTAGCACGTGAATCCGGCTTGAAGGAATTGAAAGCCTGTGGATGGTGGAGATTTGGGAAAATGATGAAACGAACGGAATCCGGCTTGAAGGAATTGAAAGATTACCTTATATAGATGCAAAAGCAGGGGACATAGTGAATCCGGCTTGAAGGAATTGAAAGCTTACATAGTGGGCTATCAAGTGTACGCAGCCCGGTAGTATGAATCCGGCTTGAAGGAATTGAAAGGCTTACTAAATAAATATGAAAAGAAAGACAATAGCGCCACGAATCCGGCTTGAAGGAATTGAAAGTATAAGAAATCGTCAACCACGTGCAACACAGTACCATCGATGAGAATCCGGCTTGAAGGAATTGAAAGCTTTTTCTTACATTTTCATCGTTACACGTGGCTAACGCCATGAATCCGGCTTGAAGGAATTGAAAGTTTATATATTCTGTAAACCATTTAAGAAGCATTTGTAACGAATCCGGCTTGAAGGAATTGAAAGTTCTCATTACCGTTACTTTTTTCTTTTATTTCCTTTTCCATTCGAATCCGGCTTGAAGGAATTGAAAGTTTAACCATAGTATCGCAAAATCAGGGTTTTCATATACAAGAATCCGGCTTGAAGGAATTGAAAGATTAGAAACGTGGCAGAAGATATAGCTTGTGTATTAAGAAAGAATCCGGCTTGAAGGAATTGAAAGATTAAGTCGTATTCTCCAACGTAATTATTTACGATTTGAATCCGGCTTGAAGGAATTGAAAGTTTTTGTTGGAATTATTGGCGAATTTAATAAATATAAAGAATCCGGCTTGAAGGAATTGAAAGAAAATTGTAAAAGATAAAACTGCAATTGGCATTTATACACGAATCCGGCTTGAAGGAATTGAAAGTAATAATCAATCCTCTCTCTTCAAGCCTGTGCAACCTCGTTGAATCCGGCTTGAAGGAATTGAAAGGGATAACGCATTTTCAGCCAATTAAAGAGCTGAAATGTGGAATCCGGCTTGAAGGAATTGAAAGCTGCTTTTCACCTAGTTTCTCCTTTTCCTCCATTTTTCCTTGAATCCGGCTTGAAGGAATTGAAAGCAGGCAAACGCAGTACTTTTTCCTGGAGTATAGAAGATGGAATCCGGCTTGAAGGAATTGAAAGAGTGGCAACAGGTATATATCGCGTTTATTTCAAAAGTTAATGAATCCGGCTTGAAGGAATTGAAAGAGCTGTTGGAGTTCTTCTGGTGACATATCGCCAATTCCTAGATAAGAATCCGGCTTGAAGGAATTGAAAGATTTCACCTCTCACTCTTTTCCCCATTATAATATATGTGAATCCGGCTTGAAGGAATTGAAAGAATTGCAGATATAAATTTTTGGTTTTGCACTAATTTTTTAGCGAATCCGGCTTGAAGGAATTGAAAGTTATGGGGTTTTGTGGGGTAAATTCAAAAAATATCGTAAAAACCATTTGTTTTTATATTTTTAATAATATTTTAAAAATCAATTATTTCAAAATTTTCCAAAATATCTTAAATTTGCATAAAATTAAAAGTTTGCAAATCATTTTAAATTGGGTTTTTTATTAAATTTTTTTGGGGTGCTATAAAAATTATTAATATATAAATTGCTATTTATATTTTATTGTGTTTTATTTGCAAATTTAAATAAAAAATTCGAAGCTATACAATTTATGAAATTGTAATAAAGTAGCCATATTAGATTATTATTAGATTTAACCGTAAAAACTGGAAATAATACATTTGCAAATGTTTAACTTTATTTATTTAAAAATCATAAAAATCATATATTTGAAAGCTTTAATTAATAATTTGCTAGTAATATATTTTACAATTTTAGCTAAGTTTGTAATTAGCAACTTGTTAATTATATATTATATAATATGGCGGAACCAGACATATATTTAAAACTAATAATTACTAAACATATTAGCAAATTCGTAACTATAAGCTAGTTATATTGTTAGTTGTTAATTAGGCGGAACCAGACATTTTCCATGCGAGAATTATAAAGTTACTAAACATCTTACGTAATTACATAGTTTTTAACTTTACAACTCGCAAACTTGTAAACTTTTTATTTAAACGCATGATGTAAAAACTTTTTAGTTTTATGGTTTGCAAACTTGCAAGCGTTTAATGTTTTGCACTTGCAAAAATTTTTCACCTTTTACATGCAAAATTTTTTCACGCTTTAGTTATACCGTTTTACATTTTTGCATGGGTATTACAATTAAGTGGTGTAGTTAGGTTTATATACTAAAAAAACGCATTTGTTATAAGTAGTGTGGGTTATCGTTTTTTTTATTATTATTCTTTTATTGTTATTATATATTAAATTTTAATTTGCAATATTGCATAGTTATAAGTTATAATTATTTATAGTTTGCAAGTTTGCAGTGTTTTAATATTTTAATAATAAGCTTTGCAATTTGTAATTTGTTAATTTACAACTTGCAAGCTATATATTATATAATTAGTTAATTAGTAGTTAGTAGTTATAATTATAATTATGGCGTGCAGGGGTATATTTCTCCAAAGTATTACTTTTGGAAAAAGATTAAAAAGGTTAAAAAACGGAAAAAGGTAGTAAAGGTAAAAATTTGTGTGTATAAGTTTACAGAAAAATTTAAAAGTGAGGAGTGAGATATATATATTGAGGTAAGAGGAAATGGAGGAAAACACAAGTCAAGAAGGAAAGGAGCAAGAAATGCCAGAAACACAACAAGTAAACATGGAAAAACTAGGAAAAAAACAAAAGGAACTACTCGAATATTTAAGACAACAAGGCGGTAGTGCTTGGCAAGAAGATATAATATCTCATTTTTCATGGTCGGCAAGATATCAATTCTATTTACTAGGAAGATTAAAGAAATTAGAGAAAAGGGGGTTGATTTCCATAAAAACGGAAATCAACCCTGAAACTGGAAGGATGAAAAAGCGAGTATATTTAATTCAATAATTTTTTATTTCAAGTTAAATATTTTTTCTTTTTTGTTTTCTTTTCTTGTTATTAGTTTTGGCATTTTTATATTCTTTCTTATTTCTAATTATTTTCTTTTTTTCTATTTTTTTGACAATAATTTATTGCATTAATTTGATTATAATTATAAGTTCTAATTTTATTTGTTTTTCATCTATAATTTATTTCATTACTTTGATTATAATCAAAGAAACTAAAAGAATTTGAGTGCATATAAATAATATTAGGAATATAGCTTTGTGGAGTATAGTATAAATATGTCATATTTCTTATTTTATAATGGGATAGACAAAATGAAAAAAGAGGTACAAGTTGGAAACAAAACATATGTAATACAAAACAAAGAAGATTATGTTAAATTAGTGCATGAACTTGCAATACAAGGTTATACCTTATCGCAAATAGCAAAATTGCTAGGAATTTCAGAAAAAAAAGTTTTAAGTTATATGCAAGAATGTTGGTGATTTAAAATGGGTAATTTATATTTATTAAATTCTCCTATAATACCTACAAAAAAGAATATTGTAGTTGCTATAAGAAATATATCGCTTGATGATGCTAAAAAATTAGTGCAAAACCAAAAATTTATATCTGCAATTGGTCATGATATTACAGCTAAATTACTAAGTATTTTATTGGGAGTTGAAGTGCCAGTAAACAGGATACAAGTTTATTTTGATGAAGGTGATGAGGCTATAGTATTTACTTTAAAACAGCGGTTGGCAGAAGGACAAGTCCTAAAAACAATTGAAGAAATTGAAAAAATTGGGTATGAGTTAAAACTTATAAAAGTGCTAACTGGTTTTACTTACGTTTATAGTTCTTCATAATTTATTTTAAATATTTTTTTTATCTTATTTTATGTATTTCTCAACTACATTTATTAGTTGTTTTTTTACACTTTGGTAACTAAAATTTTCTAGCCAAAAACTATAATTCTCTTCAATTTTAGCTTTGTAATTATCATAATTATCTAAAACTTCTAAAATTTTGTTTACTGCTTTATCAATGCACATTTCCACACCTTGGCCTACATGTATTGGGTTACCCGGCAAAACTTCTGGAAAATTGCAAGAATTAACTAGTAAATCTTTTAATTTTGGAGGAAAATATTCTTCCCACGCCCCGCCTTTTGTCGCAATTGCGGGAATTTTTGAAATAAACGCTTCTAAACCGTTTAATTCGAAACTTCCGCCTCTTGAAGTTAATAAATATAAATCCGAAATCCTATACATTTTAACTATATTATCAAAACTTACTACTCCCGTTACATTGAACATTTTTAAATCATTAAAATCATTTTTTGGCATACCGCTTTTAACTAAAAAGTAAATATCATCTCTTTCTTTTTGCAGTTTTTTTGCTATTTCATGAAAAATATCAGCTCCTTTTCTAAAATCTGAGTGCCAAAGAGAAATAAATATTAGTTTGATTTTCTTTTCATTTTTTATTTTTTCAATATAAGAAACGTGTTTATCTATTTCTAATTCTTTATCATTTGCTAATAATTTTGGGTTAAAATTATGTACAACTTTATAAGCTGGTATTTTTAAGCCGGAATTTATAAATGCGTTGATTGACCATTGCGAATTTAATATTATTGCATCGGCGTAATTGTTTGCATAATTAATGTATTTTTCGGCAATTTTATTAGTATCTGCAACTTCTACGCCTAAAACGGCACTTACTTTAGTTTTGTAAGTTTCAAAAAATGAAAATTCAATTTTTCCCCAATACCACATACTGTAAAAAAATGGATGAATTATGGAAATTGGGAATTTAAAAGGTGTAAATTGGTAAAAAGATAAACTTGGTATTTCATAAACTGTATATTTTTCTTTTAACATTTTTATATGTTCTTTTGCTACAAATTTAAATGAAACATCGTGGTGCATTGGGTGCACATAATAAATTATTTTACTCATTTTCTTGTTACCAAATTATATTTGTAATTTATGACAAATAACAATTTTTACGGGACTAATTTATAACAAGTGTTACAGCACATATACATAATATAATATATGCGCTGTGCATGTTTATTTTTGCCAAGTAAGAAAATAATAGTTGTGAGTGTAACTTATACATCAATCTCGGATTTGTTAGCTTCGCCATTCCAGCGTTTGACATCAAGCATGTGGAATACTGCTGTTTTATTATTAAACCAATTATATCAAACCGGGGGAAATGCAGTAACATCAATTCTCCAAAATGGGAATTTGGTAATTCCGAATTGGATAATTGCCGATGCCGGTTATTTTTATGGTGATGTTTATGTTGCAGGACAACCGGTAATAACTGAACAAGACCCTATTTATATTGCTGGTTTTATTTCAACCGCTAATGACCAAATAAACGCGATTTTGTACAGTAATGAACAACTTTATAATTCGCTTGTTAATTTACCGCAAGAAATTTCAAACACAGTACAACAAGATTTGCAAAATTTTTATGCGTCATTTTACAATTTAATAAATTCTGTATCTCAACAACTAGGAATTTCTTTGCAAAATGCAGTTTATGCAGTTGCTGATTCTTTGGCTTATTCACTTTTTTATATTTATTTAGCAACTGTAGGTTTAGCAAGTACAATAAACCAGCTTACGTTATATTTAGCACCTCCTACTATACAAGGTTTACAACTTAATGTTGGTACTACACCTAACCCGCTTTATTCCGGTTCAGCATTACAAACCGTAAGAATAATTTTACAAAACTTAAGTAATTATATAGTTTACATTGGTAACAACATTTATAATAATTTTCCGATTTTGCCAAATGATAGTTTAGAAATACATGTAAATAACCCGGCAAACGTTTACGCTTGGGCCACAGGCCCTGCTACAGTTTATGCGTTATTTGAGGTAATAAGTTCATGAATTATGTTGATTATTTTTGTAAGCTAGAATGTTGTTATTGGCATGAGTTTGAATTTGCATATTCAAAATTAAATGTTGAAAATAAAACAGTTATAATTGTAGGTAATGATTGTGGTAGTACCGCTTTATACTTTTTATTAAAAGGTGCTAAAAAAATTATAGGGTTTGAAAAAAGTGAAAAGTTAAACAAAAAGTTTAAAGAAAAAGTTTGTAAAGATTTTAATATTTGTGATAAAGTTGAAATTTACGGAGAATGGAAAGGGCAAAATTACCCTAATGGTAATATTTTTATAATGGATTGTGAAGGTTGTGAAAAGAATTTAAAAATTGAAGAATTACAAAAATATGAACAGTTTTGTATTGCGATACATGATTGGGTTGAAAATAGGTTTGAATTAATGAAAAAATTATACGGTACAGTTTTAACATTTATAACCGAAGATAATAGAGAATTTGTATTTTGTAAATTATAATTAAGTGCACTGGTTATTTATAACTACCGCAGTAGGTGCTATAATAACTGCTCCTGCATTTGTATTACAAATTAAATTATTTATTACGGAATTATCATTTACATAAATATAACCATTATGAGTATCTATAAATAAAGTATTAATAAATGCATTTCCATTAAGGTAAATTTTACCAGTATTGTATGAAATTGATAATGTTTCAATTGAAGAATTATTATTTATGTAAATATTTTGAATATTATTATTTATGGTTAAAGAGTTAATAAATGCATCATTATAAAGATAGATGTTTCCATCACTTGATCCAATCACTAATTTATCAATTATTCCATAATTATAAATGTTTTGACTTAAAGAATTTAAAAGCAAATTTTTTATATAAGTATTGTTTGAAACTGATAGGTTATTGCTTAAGTTGTATATTAATACATTTAAAAATGTAGTTTGCGTGTTTAGCAGGTTAATAAATTCGGCACCTGAACAACTTAAAATAAAATAAGTATTATAATTAAAAGTTAATAATTGGTTTACTGCATAAATTACATTTGCAAATTGTGAAGCTTTAACAATTTCGTTCGGTTGTACATAATCTAATTTTGTTTGTAATTGTATATTAGCCATATTTGCTAATTCTACAATTACAATTGAGCTGAGCCATATTGGTTCAAAAATAATAAATTTTGTATGAAGTTATTCCATTCTTGCAAAGTTAAATATTCTAGGGGCAATTTATAATTAACAGTGTATGGTAAAGCCATATGTTATGTTATGTTAGTTTACGTAAATAAACACACTTAGCGTATATATAATATTATGTATATAGCGTGGCGCTATTGTCTTTCTTTTCATATTTATTTAGTAGGCTGAGCGTAATTGCCAATTTAATATTATTAATTGTATTTCTTCATCCGTCAAACCATACTTTTTCAATTGTTGAAGATATTGTTGTGCAGTATTTAAATCAATTTTTTGTTTTTCAAATAATAAATTAATCGTGGTAATAATATCATGGACATACCTGCTAATTCTTCTATTTCTTGCATACTCAAAATAAACATTTTGTAAATCGTTAGGTACTTGAAATTCCGAAAATACCTTTTGTAATAATTGTGTCGGGTTCGATAAATATTCACTAATTTGCAAAGCTTTTGAAGGTGTAATGTAAAGCTCTTGGTAAGCCATTAATAATTTTCTAATTTGTGCTGATAATTTGTAAATACCTAATAAAACGTCATTTATACCGTATTGTTTTAATAAACTTTCTAGCTGTGTATTTTGCACGCCGTAAACTAAAAGTTGAATATATTCATTTTTAAGAGATTGTACATATTCTCCTACAAAAATTTGTTGAAATAAATTAACGTGTAAATTTAACAGTTCTGATGGTATAAATGAATATTCAACAAGTTGGTTAAGCGGATAATTATATTTAATTGCGTTTTCAATGTTAGAAAGTGAAGGTAGATATTTTCTCCAAATTTCTAAACCAAAACTAGATGCATATTGTTCTAATAAAACTTTAATTTGATTATCTGGAATTCCTAATTTTCTTAATTCATTTTCGGCATTACCTAAGTTTATAGGTATTTTACCAACTTTGAAAAGTTCTCCTTGTACAATATTACTAATAATTGTGTGTAAGCTGTAAAATGTGGGTATGTAAGTTTGTACAAATAAATTAGCTAAATCTTTTTGCATACCTAAATTTTCAAGTTTGCTTATCGCATTTGTTGGAGTTATTTGTAAATCTTTTAATAATGTTTTTATATATTCAATTTCTGTTGTTAATTGAAAAACTTGAATTGCCGGTTTAATTTCATATTCTACAATATCTTTCGGTAATTTTGAAATATTTGCTGTTATGCCATGTCTTGCTAATTGCGTATAATAACTTATAATTTTTGGATATATATATTCAAAATAAAACTTTTGTGTATAAATGTCAATTGCAGTTTTATCTTTTACAATTTTTCTTAGTTCTGTATTTAATTGTTGTTGGTCAAAATAAAGTGTTTTTGCAATACTTTCAAGTAATGAAAATTGGAGTTTTGCAATGTTTATATTATATTCTTCTTGTATTATTTCATTTACCAAATAATCATTTACTTTTAATTTTCTTAATTCTGTTTCCACAAATTTGGGATCAACCAAAAAGCTTCTTAATTGTTGTTTTAGTATATTTAAAGTTGAAGATATGGCAATTTCTTGGTTTAGGTAATTTAAAAACACATCTTCAAACTCTTTTATAACGCCTATTGCATTTAGCTCTTTTTTAATTTCATCAACTGATAAATACCCTTTTCTAGCTAAACTTTCAATTTGCGAAATTTGATATTTTATAAGTGGTGCAGTTTGGTACTCGAAAATTGTCTCAGAAATTATTGAATTGTCGAAGCCTAAGCTTTTTAATCCTTTTTCTGCATCTCTACTACCTATAATTAATTTAAAATCTGCAATAAAAGGTTCTTTTAAAAATTCCTTAAGAGTAACTTGTATTTCTTGTCTAACTTCATTTAAAAAATCAACTCCAGATTCTGCAAAAGCTTTTATAATTTCTCCAAATTTTATTGGGATTTTACCACCTAATCCAATTGGTGCCAAAGAAATTTCAATTTCAGGTAAAATTTCAGCTAATTTTTCTGAAATTGCAGGTAAAAATTTGCCAATTGTTATCGGTGCTATAAAAGGAGTTAAAAATTGTACAATTTGTGAAATTGCTGGCGCTATGCGCGACATATTTGAACCAAAGCCGGATAAAAAGTCTTGCACAACTGTTGCAATTATTTGCGAAAACACATTTGCAATGTTTTGAAAGAAACCATAAGCATCATTTATAAATTGTGAAGCGATTGATGATAAAACTTGAAAAGCGTTTACAATTTGTTGTTCAAGCCAACTTAAAAAACCTTGTATAATTGGTATCGCAGTTTGTACAAAATTTTGTAGAATTGTAAGAAAATCAGTTGCAATATTTTGCATAAAAGTAGGTATATCGCTAATTGCTTGGCCTATAAAACTAAATGTATTTTGTATATCTGTGGTTATTGCGTTCATGAAATTTATAAAAGTTGAACTTACCCAATTTACAAAGTTTTCTAACGCTGATATTTCATCGGAAAAAAACGTACCAATAGCTCCTAAGTCAAATATTGTACTCATATTATTTATATTACTGCAAAACAAAAATATAAATGATACTGGTAAAATTCAAAAAATTTTTACCTTTTAATTTAAAGCTTACTCATTCGGTTTCTCATTTTCTCCTTTTACTTGCAATTTTCTCATTTCTTTAACAATTTTTACAACTTCTAACGCTTTTTGAAAAACTTCGCTTTTTCTTACATTTTCATCGTTACACGTGGCTAACGCCATTGTTAAATCATCAAGCGCTAAATAAAGTTTAGCTGTTATTTCCGTACTTAAACTTGATTTTCTCTTTACCTCGGACATCTTGCTTTAAATTATAAAATATGACACTTTTATATTTTTTATAATGAACAACAACTAAAGTCTTGCATTCACAAAAATTAAACATTTCGCAAAATTTGAATAGTTTTTCAATTTGTTGTTTATCTATTTCAACATAATTTTTTGAAGTAGATTTAACTTCAATTGCGAAAATTACGTTATTATGTGTTGCTATAATATCCGGCAGTGCTTGTTTTCCAGTTCCAGAAACTGGTATTCTTAAAACTTTATAACCACCTTTTTCTAATATTTCCAAAGTTTTATATTCATAATATTTGCCGGATTGTCGGAAATTCATGGTTTACCCCTTATTTAGCCATTTAATAAATATTGGGTGTTTTGTCCTATTTGTTTCTCCAATTTGCTGAAAACCGGCTTTTTTATATAAAGCGTTTGAATGGCCTAACATACCTAAAGTCCACAACACTTCAATCCCGTCATTTTTAAGTTTTTCACTTAAATCAATTAAAAATTTAACTAAGTAATCTCCCGGTGCCGTTTTTGTAATTCTTCTAATAAAATATGTCCTGTCAAATGGAATATTATAATTTTGTGCAATAAAACGAAAAGGCGTATTATCGTGAAGCCATGCGACTGCAACTATAAATTTTTGGTTTTCTTCATTTGCAATATATAAAAAATAACGGGAATATTTTCCAGCTCCACTGCCTTGAGGAATTGATTGCGAATGATAAAATTCAATTAACAACCTTGCAAATTTTATTAATTCTTTTTCTTTTGCTTCTTCAATTACAAACTCCATATTTACCAACAATTATTACAGTGTATGACATATATATACATTATGCGTATTGTGAATTTTTGTTTTTTAACTGCACATTTGTAATTATGGCTACTGTGTTAAGTAAAAGAAATATTGCATCGATGAAACAAAAATTATATCAAAAAGTTTTAAAAAGGGATACATTTCCGGCATTTTCAGCGATGTTTGATGCCGGTGTTTCTTCAGTTTTACCTTCAGCACTTGAAAGTATTGAAATTCCGGAAGGTATAAATACAAATTATGGTATTGCTTACGCTTCAATTATTACAATTTTGCTTTCTTCATTAAATAATTTAGCAATTTCAACATTTAATTCTGATATAACAAGCTTTACAAATTTGCAATTGGGTTTTACTCCTTTGTTTGGTACTACAAGCGGTTTACAATTTGTACAACAAAGTACTGCTTTGTATGATAATTATGTAAAATTATGTTCAACTTTGTATCAACCGGCGGTTTTTGATGAAACTTATTTTGATTTAAGTGTATATCAACCGGCGCTAGCAATTGAATACCAAAACGCTTCTTGTAAAAAAATTGAAAAATATTTTTCTCGACTACCAGTTTCAAACATTTCTGTTGATTTACCTAGTTTAGGTATTGGTAATACTAGTATTACAAGTTCTGATAGTTTTAGTTTACAAAATATACAAAATACCGGAGTTAATGATTTATTAAATACATTAAATATAAACTATAACCAATTGCCCGATTTAGCTAAGTTTGTTATTTCGTTTGTTCCAAATTTAAACGAAATAATTAATAGTGGACTTGCGCTTGATGTTGGGTGGTTAGATAGGTGTGTTTTAGTCCCAAATATTGAAAAAATACCAAGTTATAAAGTACAATTACAAAATGGTATGGTTTTGCAAAATTTTGCGAATGTTTTCGGGATAATTTTAGATTATACACCTTTAGATTTTGCGGTTTTAATTCCCGAATTTAATCCTAATAATGTTACACAACTAGATTTAGTTGCTATTTTAACTGCTGATAAAACTGTAATTTCAATATTTGGCAGTTTGTTTAAATTGCATTTGTATGACCCATCTCCGGGCGGTACAAATATAGCTTATAATTCAGAAATTGAGAATTATGCAGTTACTTATCAGCAATTTCTCAACATTCAACAAATTGTTAATAAGAAATATGCCAATATTTGGTACGCTAAAATGGTGGCAAGTGCAATAATTGAAATTGCTAGATATCCATATCAACAAAATTATAGTTATAATTCCGGAAAAAGGACATTATCCTATCAAGATTTTTTGAATTATTGGCAGACAAAATGGTCTTTTTATGGGGTTTCACAAGAAGATTTACAATTTGCGCAACAACTTGGAGGACAATTGCAGGGCCAAGCCCAAGTTGAAAATGTGTTAAAACAAGCACAAAAATCTACTAAAGTAAAACAATATAAACCGATATTTTATTATAAAAACTTCCAAAATATTGCAAGTAGGTAACACAAAATTTCCACACCATATTCCTAATATTTTATATATAGCGTGGTGGCACTGTGAAACTACACAAAAACAGTGCTATATTCCTAATATAATATATATAACTCAGCATTTTTGTGGAATTACAATATTTTTATAACAAAAAACCGTACAAAAAGCGAGTCATATTCCTTATATTTTATATATAGCGCAGTGGGGCTGAGTATTTTTTATCTCCTTTTTGCAAAATATTAATTGTGAAAGAAATAGACCCTTTTGCAAACTTGTTTGGAATTGTTAGGTTAGCAATTGACAAAATCAGAGAATTGGAATTACAAGGTCAAATTTACGGTTTATCTCGTTATCTTCCAAATTCAATTATCCTTGTAAAAACTATAAATTTTCCTTTGATTGTGGATTTATATATTCCAGGTTTTACTTTTTATTTTCAATTTCTCATAGTAAAAGACCCAAAAACTAACCAAATTGGAATAAGTGATTTTAGGGTAGTTTACCCGCAACCTGTTGCAATACAAACAAACACTATGAATAATTTGCCGGGTATGGACATAAACCCAACAACTGGTGAAGAAGATGGATGAAATAACTTTAATATTTGCAATTATCTCAACAACAATAACTACTTTACTCGCAATTGTCCAACTTTATATAAAAATTAAAAATGCGTTAAAAGACGCTGTAAAAGAAATTGTAGACTCAGAACTACAAAATTTGAAAATACAAATTGAAGAACTAAAAATAAGCCAAAATGAACTAAAAACACAAATTGAAGAAATAAAAAGGAAAATATATGAAAAGAAATAAATATTATTCCATAAACCTTATATATAACCTTTCAATATCATAATTTTTAGCTAATTCTTTTAAGTTTTTACTCCTTTCTTCTCTATCTTTTAATTCAGTTGCAATAAAAATTGCATTTATCATATTTTCTGTATTAAACTTATAAATTTGCCATTTTTGACCGTGGTCTTTATCATAATACTCTTCAACTTTATCATTTTTAATTAGCAAATTCCATTGCCAACTTGTAAATTCATCAAACGGTGGTATAAGTTGGTGAATAACTGGTGTACCCATTGCCATACTTTCTAACACTGGCAGACCAAAACCTTCTGCCCCTGACGGTACAATTATATAATCCATAATTGAATAAAAAGCAAAAATATATTCTCTCGGGTTATAACCGAATTCGCTAACAAAATGTACATTTTGTGGGACTTCATATTCTTTAAATTGTTTATGAGAAATTACAAAAAAGTGCACTTTTTTTGCTAATCCTGTATATTTTGTATTTAATTCTCTAAATACTTCTAACATTAAATCCATATTTTTTCTCTTTGTTAAACCCGAGACAATACCAAACTTTATCGCGTTAGGAAAATCTTTATTTATTTTTTCTTTTAATTGTGGTACAAATTCTTCGGCTTTTTTAACGACATCAAAATTTATACCGTGGAAAACCGGTAAATCCACTTTCAGACCTACTTCTTCCAAATTTTTAGCTGTAAATTTAGAATTAGGTATAAAAGTTATATCTTGTAATAAATATTTATTTACAATTTCTAAATTTGGTATTCCGTCAGCAGTTGTATAAAAATATTTTGTATTTTTAAATTGGTTATAAGCGTAAAGATAAGGGTTAAGTGTAGGAGGGTGAAAAGGTACAAAAACAATTAATTTATCACTTTGTGGAATTAAATACGGAATTGTAGAAATTGTAACAATTTCTCCATTTTTTCTTAATATACAAGCTATATCTTCTGCCACGTTTCTGATTGAAGAATAATTCATAGTTAAAATTGTAGTTTTCATATTTAAAATCTTAGGACTATGACATTAATAAACTATAAAACAGAAAAAAAATAAAAAAAAATATAGCTTAACTTACATACCCTGTTGTAGAACCTGTTATTATATTAGTTACAGCGTCAAGGACTGCAGGGTTAGCATTAAAAGCTGAAACATAGTACGCCTTTAAACCGCTTATCATATTAACTAACGCAGGCCCACTGCCTAACCTATTTAAAGCCCTAGCAACTTTAAGTCCGAAACCTTGATATATTGCCCTATTTGGCCCAGTTATTCCGTACTGCGATAAAACTGCACTTACATTTTCATTTACACTTGTAAACTTTGGTACATTAGTTTGGTAATTTTGTTGTGCAATTGACGAAACGTTTGTTAAAATTGTTGAAGCTACTGTTGGGTTACTAAACGCCGTAAACTTGCCTTGCCATTTCGAAAACCTTTGTGAATAGGATCTAGGCGTTCTTCCCTTTGCCATGTTTCTCCAGTTATAATCTTATTTTTCTAAAATAAAAATTGACACGGTGTATATATAATATTATGTATATGTATTGTTTTTATTGTAATTAGCCATTTTAAAAACTATCAATAACTAAATTTTACTTACTTATTAATAACAACTATTTTCAATGTAACACAACAAGTACACAGCACTATATTCCTAATATATTATATATAGCCCGCAAAATTTGTGATTTTGGTCTTTTATTTAAAAAATATTTTCGCTATGAAATAACAAACACGCAGTACTATATTCCTAATATTTATTATATGCCTAGTTGTAATTGTACTAGTTACTACCAATATACATACCTATAATTTACCATATCTTGGAACTGGAAGAAAAGCATTTAATTACAAAAAACATAAGTATGAATTATGGATGAAATTGTTAAACTTGAATGTAAAAAATACACATTTCAACTTTTTAATTGGCTGAAAATGCGTTATCCCGACTATGTTTATGATTATATGGTTTTAGAATATGAAAATTTAGTGTCTATAAAAATCAAAATGAATATTACAAAAAAGAAATATGAGAAAAAAGGTATAGGAATTTTACATTATATTGTAAAAGCTTTCAAATATCCACAACATATAAAAATAAATTGGCGTTATAACCGTAATATGTTTAATATTGTAGTTTTATGCGGTGAAACTGAAAGAATATCATATATGCTCCATAATGAGAATGAAAATATTTAAAAAATAAAAAGCTATAAATATGTCATACTTTTTATAAATATATGGTGAAATAATGCAAGAAAGAAAAGAAAAAATAAAGGTAATATTTGGTATACAGCTTGACAAAGACCTAAAAACAAGACTAAAACTTTACTGTGCCAAAAAGGACATGACCCTAACAAGTGCCATCGAAGAAGCTATTGAAGAATATTTAACAAGAAGAAACGCATAAATTTATTTTTTACTTTTTTTCATATAAAGGTATACATTTTTTATATCTTTTTTTGTTTTCGGTACTAGTTTTATATTTATATCTGCATGCCTTGGCATATTTTTATGTATTTTAAAATAATCAAGCCGTTTATTTGTAAAAACTAAAACATGATAATGTAAACCGTGAAAATTTGAAGTATATTCTTTTACGCTTATAATATGCGCATTTTTGTCATGATTATAGATATATTTTCTAAATTTTTTTACAATAGGAATAACATCTGAAAATTGATAGTTAGTGGTAATAGTAACAAAATATGTAAAAAAATAAAGATCATGATACCTAAAAACTTTACTACTGTCCACACCAAAAAGTAAACATATGACACTAAAATATAAAACACAATCTTTTTTAAATGTTATACAAATTTATATCTACTATGAGAAAGAAAATGAAATATATCGAACTCAGAATACCAGCAAAGTATAAAACTATTTTTTATGAAAAAAGACAAAAAATTCTCGAGGAAATTGACAAATTGCTGACTAATAAAAAGCAATTCCAGCCAAAAGACACCTATGACATATACGATGAACGCGTTTTTTTAACAGTTGATGAATTGTATTACCAAAAACTAGAAGAATTGTCAAAAAGATATAAGGTAAAACTATCGAAATTAATAAGGTCTATATTTTTTAACTTAAGTTAAATATTTTTTTTCTACCCCCACTTTTCTAGTTAGGAAATTATATATATTTATATTTGTCATACTATATATTTATAATTAGGAGGTCGAAGATGGCTTCCCTCGAAGAAATAATTAAAAACTTAGGCAAAGAAGCTAAAGAAAAAGAACAGATAGCGACTAGAGTGCTAAAAATTAAGGGCTTAAAGCGAATAGTTGTACAATTAAATGCAATACCGGAAAATGGAAAAATAAGATATAGTATGACGATTCACAGCGTAAACAATTATAGAAAACAGATAGGTATTACAGCCAGCGACGCTGAAGACTTCTTATTAATTGGCCAATTTCTAGAAAAATATGCGGAAGTTTTAAATGAATATATAAAGTTCACACCAAGAAATAGTAACACACCAAGAGAAGAAGAAATAGAATTGGAAAATAATGATAATAACGAAACAAAAAAACCAAAAAAGAAAAACGTTGAAGAAGAATTTTAAAGTGTCATAAGGCAATATTTTTTCTATGAGTAGTCAGTTTCAATGGCTAGAAAAAGTTAAGTTACATACTTTTTTTTATAACCCCCGTGACACTGAAAGAATTCTCAATATTATTTTAGGAGAAAAGCAAATTGATGAAACAAAAAAGAATGAAATTTTGAAAGCTTATAAACGTGGGGTAGATTATCAATATTTTAACGCAAACCTACCCTATTTTCACGAAATAAAATTTATTTCTAAAATAACAAGTTTTAAAGTAAAAGATGATTTGATAATTGCCAAGTTTCAAAATGGTTTTACCGGCGAATTTGACCCACATCAAATCGCCGATAACCCGGATGATTTTTATAATTTAATTACTTCTTACATGTTTGTAAAAATAAAAAAAGGGTCATCAAATTGGTATATTTCCGATATTTTTTCAATTGAACCTCCAAATAATTATGAAATTGCAAAAGAATTATTTGAACTTGCAAATCAAGAACACCAAACTTATGCCCTACTTTTGCAAAGTTTTGGTTATGACCCGCAAAAAATGGAACAAAATGATATACTTTTAACTTTACCGCGTTTAATGCCACTTTTTAAGTCCCCAATTACAAAAAGGCAAATTAACTACATTGAAATTTCAAATAGAGGAACCGGAAAAACTACTACTTTTATGATTCTACAAGAAGTTTTTAATTTTCGTTATTATACGGAAGCTCCAACTTATGCAAATTTAGTTTATGATGCAAGAAATAACATGTATGGCGCAGTATTTTTAAGTAACGGTTTAATTTTTGACGAAATACAAACATGGAAAAATGGTTTTTCTTCAAAAGAATTAAATACAATAAATTCAACACTAAGTACCGGAATTGAAAATTGTGTTTGGACTCGTGGCGCCGGGACAGAATCAAAATCCGCGACAATTCAAAAATGCATACCAATAATTTACGCAGGTAACCCCTATAGTTTAATAATTAATAAGCTAGAAGCTCCTGATATTGAAGGTTATTTGTATAATTATGAAATTTTCACTTCTGCAATTTTAGACCGAATACATATTACACAATTAGCAATTAAGAAAACATATGATAAAATTATAAATTCAAGGGTATTATACCCTTCAATTCTGAAAGCTTTAGTTGAAATTATCCAAGATAAAATTAATAAAATTACAAATTATATTGTTTGCGATAATTTACAATCGAGAAGACAAGAACAAGCCATAGATGTACAATTAATCTTACAAGCGTTTGACGTTGATTTAAAAATAGGCCAAGAACCTAATGAGCAAATTTGTAAGAAAATAACAGAATTTATGAGATTTTCTAACTTAGAGGAAAGATAACTATGAATTATGAAGATTTAATAAAACAGTCTTTTAAACGCAAATATGCAGAAGATGTAGTTTTTCCTAGCGAAATCGGAATATGTTTTAGGAGGAGTTATCTTTCTCGCAAATTTGAATTTGAAAAACAAATTAATGAAATTTATTTAGACTTAGGAGAACAACAACACAAACATATTGAAGAATATTTCAAAGAAAAATTGAATTGCCAAGTTGAAATTGAAATACACGATGAAATAGAAAATTTAAAAATTAACGGAAGAATTGACTTAATTTGTAATAATGACCTTATTGAATTAAAAACAATTGCAACCCAATATTTCCAAATTAAAGAATACCATTTATACCAAGTTGCACTTTATTATTATATTTTAAAAAAGCAAAATTACAAGATTAATAATGTGTATATTATATATTTGAATCGAATAACAAAAGAAGTAAAACAGTACAAAATTGATGATAAAGTGCTAGAAGAACAAACAAAAAAAGCGATTGAGTGGATAAAGAAATATAAAGAGTATTTAAAAGCTGAAGATTATAAAAAAGTACCAGGTGTAAATAATTTTATTTGTAAACATTGCGAATTTAAAGCAAAATGTTACGGTTCACTTTTTTAAATTACAACATATAAAAAAAATATACCTTTAAGTTTTGCTTACTTGTACATTTTAAATTTTTCAACCTTTATATTATAAGTGTTGTTATCTTTTATCATTTTATCTATTGCCCTCCTTATTACTTCGCTCCTATCCATGTTGTGTTTACTTGCATATCTATCTAATAATTCCAGCATTTCCGGGTCAATTTTAAATGAGACCACTTTCATTGTCATCTACATCACTTCTTCAAGTTTCCTTGTTATTTTTATTTTCCCTATTGTTATATTAACAAAAATGGTATCATTGTTGAAAGAATGATAGAATTGTATTTCAAACTTTAATATTTTACCGCTTATTTTTAAGTAACCGTATATTTCTACGTCTTGCTTAGTGTAAAATAAAATCTTAAACCTTGTTGAAAAGTTGATAGTGTTCATTAAGATTTTGTATATTTCTTCTTCTTTTATGCTATATACCATGTCTTCTAAATCGTATTCCATGTTTTATCGTATTACTTATGGTTTATGACACTTAAAAATATTTTTGGTTTTTAAGTTTCATGGTTATCACCGGACGTATATATAATATTAGGAATATAGCACTGTGCATTATTACTTGTTCTTCCTAATTTTTTAATTTGCATTTTATAATTATAACTTTTCTAATAATTCTCTTAACTTTTTATGATGCCTTAATATTGCCGGTTTATGACACATTTTTTGTTTTTTCTTTTCTCCCATTATATCTTGGAAACCGCCAGCAATATAACAACTAAAAATTATTTGATACCCACCTGGAGATACTTGTAATGGCTGTTTTAAAATACCTAGTTTATCATACGGTGGACTAGAATTAGGTATAAAATAATTCGGATAAACAAAATCAGAAACTTGTATATTATCAATTACATAATAATAATCTTCAACTGGATCGCCAACTTCTTGCATATAAAATTTTGAAAATAAAAAAGAAGGCGATACAGCTAATAATGTATTTACGTATGGGTCTGCTAACACTTCCAAAATTTCATGCGAAAGGCCTACAGTCCACGAAAAACCCATATTATTAAAACTGTTTATAAAAACTTTAGCATAAGGTATATTATTATTATCAACATCATGATAACCGCCTGCACCTGGCACATCGCTATTATCTTCAATTAAAACTTGCCAACCTGTACAATTAGGATCCGCCGAAATTATAGCTTCAATATCCCAAATAGGGTAAAAATCTTGTTGTATTTGTTTGTTTATAGCATTTACAATTGGCTGTAAATTAATTTGGTATGAACTATTATTTTTCAAACAAAGTTGTACCATACATTACATAATTAATAAACCTGTTAAAAAGCATTACGTAAAATACTAATAACAAAACAACCAAAAACTAAAAACTTTTTAGCCTTTTAAAAAACGAAACTGTAAACTAAAAAAGAATG
>Ga0081529_117670_pt1 | contig 21065 bp, 12 predicted proteins | sample EchGeymetagenome_FD_71012 | JGI IMG/M metagenome (GOLD analysis project Ga0081529, IMG submission 71012) | Ferrous microbial mat and aquatic microbial communities from Echinus Geyser, Yellowstone National Park, USA - transect B T=78-80 C v2... ...
CTCTGGCTTCTTGGTGCTCTCTGAGTCTCGAAGTGTTCAGGAGTGAAGAAGGTTGAGGCTTCGAGGCGAAGCCAGGCTGGCACCCTGTGATCGCTGTGGATGAGTGGTGAAGTGTGGTGGCAGACCAATCTTTGGGTGGCTGTGGACGCGTATACTAGGCAATCTGGTTCGGCGCCTCATTAACGCGGACTATGGAGAACGCGCTCAGTGCGCAGACTGAGAACAAGGTGTCTCGGAGACCCTGTTCACGGATAGGCGTCCATGGTACCGTGACGCTGTAGCCCGAGCCGGGTTCCACAACCACGTGCACCAGACCTTCGGGCTGAGGAGCTCAGTCGAACGATTCAGGGATACCTAAAAGACACAGGTGTTCTATAATAACATCAACCCCAAAACTCTTTGCTCCACTCGTAGAATTCCTCGAACTATTCGTACACTGGTACACTGAGTGGAGGTGACACGGATGAATGCTTATCCGGACAGGATCGACGCAAGGATGGTGTCCGGATAAGACTTAAGTGGTGGGCGCCACGGAATTGAGTTTTGCGACCAACCGTTGAGCCCACCACGGATGTCTTTGCATTCTTTAGGGATTTAAACTTGTGAGGAACAAGAAGAGGTTCTCGCGAACTCAAGGTGATGGCTGTGCTCCTCAACGCCTTTGGGTTAAGCCTCAGAAAAACATCTAGCTTCTTTGGTCTACTCTCAGAGCCAGTCTCGAAGTCGAGTGTTGAGGAGTGGACGAGAAAGGTTCTCGGAGGAGAAGCTGAGCTTCGACCCCAAGCCACGCGAATATCCAGCCATCGCGGTGGATGAAACAGTTGTGAAGTGTAGGGGCCAACCACTATACGTGTGGGTTGGTGTGGACGCTGTAACGAGGCAACCCATCTCGTTCGGTGTTTCACTCACAAGCACCACCGAGAACGCGCTCAGTGCGCAGGCTGAGAAAGAGCTGTGTGGTTGACCCTGTTCACGGATCGGGGACCATGGTAGCGTGAGGCTGTGAGCAGAGTTTTAGAAAGTTCACCAGACGTTTGGGTTGCGTAGCTCGGTTGAGCGATTCTTCGGGTACCTCAAGGATAGGTCGAGGGTTTTCTACAACAACACCCGAAGAAAACACTCTTCACACCTCTTCTCGACTTCCTAGAACTATTCGTGCACTGGTACACCACTTGGAGGTGACACGGATGAAGTCTTATCCGGACACCATCTCTACGTTACAGAAAAGGTTATATTGAAGAATAAGTTAAGTATGGTTTATAGAGGTTTTACCTTAATAGTTATGCTATTTGTGTTAGGATTAACTTTGTTTACAGTAAGTCCGTTTGGAATTTCAAGTGTTAACACTGCCCCGCGTCAACACATGATAATAAATGCTGCAGCAGATGATAGTGAGTCATTCCCAACCTCAGCCATAATCGCCTCGCCTCCACCGGTCCCCCCACCCACAAAACCCGTTATCGTCAGAGTCCTCGACAACTTCAGCGGTGGATTTATTAAGGGAAGCTTTGAGGCCCCGCAGGGGGTTTGGTCTATGATTGTTCTAATGGGGAAGCAACTGGTCAGGTTTTCGACTCTTCGTACCAGCTTGTTATCAATGGTGTGGAGGTGTTCCAGGGCACGAGCCCTGAATATGGAAGGTGGGTGGTCCTAAAAGACTTAACATTATACTCCTCTTTATTCAAGGGTGATGTTGAGTACTCTTTCTCTGCGCCGAGCGTCGTTATAAAGAGTAGCTTTCTAAGCTGGATTACACTATACTTTTATCCCACACCAAGCGGCTCGAAGCCTCCGAGTGAACCTAACACGATAATACCCCTATGGAGCTGTTACTGCAGGGGAACCCCTCTCACAGCCAAGTCGCCGAGTTCCACTGTGCAGGTGAACATACCCAACAATGTGGTCAGGGCCACGCTGCAGCTATACGTGTACGGCTTCGGCTTCGACGAGTTCTGGTATTCCAATGAGCCAAGCTTCAGAGACGTGATTGTAAGTGTTGACTCCAACCCCATAGCATCCATCCTCCCCTTCCCATACATCAACACTGGCGGCATAGACCTCTTTATGTGGCGGCCCATAACGGGGGTGTTCACACTGGACGACCCACCCTACACGGTGGATGCCACACCCGCCCTAGGCATGCTTGAAGGAAGCCATACACTGAGCGTCACCGTCGAGAACATAGCTCCCTACAGCACGTGGTTGGTAAGCGGCGCACTCCTCCTCTATACCACCCCGCAGGCCGGTCAAGCCAACACCCTCTCTTGCTCCTTCTCAGCACCCCAAATATCAACACAGACCAACCCAACGTTCACCTATTCTAACCAGAGTGCGAATCTAAGCTACTCCTACTCATCCAGCATACCCCTCTCACCAAACCGAAACCTCGTTGCCAGCGAAACGGTGACTCAGAGCTTCCAGAATAATCAGACATTCAACGCCGTCTGGGAGAACATAACTGGAGATGAAACCACGAACACCCATGTGGAGTACGTGATAAACACACCCACTGGAAGCACGGTGTCAGATATCAGGCAAACAATAAGCTACCCGCTCTCACTCGACACCGGCTTCACATTCAGCGTAACATCCACCACGAACGGAGACTTCCCAATGTGCGGCGTATTCTCAATATACCTCTACAACCTGCTTCAACAGTGGCATACACTCACAACCATCACAAACACCACAGACACGCAGACAACCACTACAAGGCAAAACCTCTTGGACACCGTGAACGCCACGGACGGAGTGACATCCGGCACCATCGAACTCATTAGCCCCACCGCCGGGATAATCACTGGCATCACCTACATATCAGCTAACACCACCAAGATATACATCCAAACACAATCCCCACTCACTCCCTACACACTCTATGTGCACATAATATCAGGAGCATCAAACCAGCCTCCACCGCCCTACTTCGCGGAGACAATACTCGTAGACAAAGTGATAAGCAGACCCTAAGGTACCAGCTACTTCCAACATAACCTTCTCCACGCTCGCGGTAACTCGCCCCGCTACATCAAAAGCACACCCAACGGTGTAAAGTTTTACTATTGTAAGACGCGGACAATACCTCCAGCCGGTCTCCGAGACATCCTGAGGTCCACTCCACTCTTTAACAGGGTTCCATCACTCGAACGGTGAATATGGCCTTGAAACACCACGCCCACGAACCAAAGCTTTAAGGCATAATTGTTTCCCTTCAAGTGAATTACGGCCTCTTCTCCAAATGTTCCACTTACCTAGTTTTCAAAGCAGGCTGGGATTATCAGGAATGATTCGCGAAAGTGAATCGTACACCGAGCCATATGGACTACTTGGTCTACGTGTCTACTTCTGGGTGGTGGGTTAATGTGTCTGCACACTAATAAACCGAGCCGTCGACCGCTATTATCCGTCAAAAGGCTTATTACTATTGCATCGCTCTGAGGTTTGGGTTATTGGGTTGCCTCAAAGATTGGTTGATTTGACTCAGCCTTTCTTTAACGGTATGTTGTATAACTGGTATATTCCAGGTGTACCCAGACCAGAGCTAACGGCTATTGTGGAGCCGAATGAATCTGACCATGTGCTCGGCTTCCAGCGAATCGTCACAGCAACACATATTGGAACACATATCGACGCTCAGCGCCATGTATATAGAAATGGTATGAGTATTGATCAGTATCCTCTTGATAGATTCTTTGGTGAAGCTGTTTGCTGGGATGTTTCATATAAAGGTAGGCTTGGTGTCATAACCCCCTCTGACCTCGAAAGGTGCGAGCCTAAATTGGAAGGCGAGCATATGGTACTGTTTTACACTGGGTACGGTAAATACTTTGAAACAGACTACCACCTCTATTATGAGCAGCCATACTTCAGTCTTGAAGCGGCGGACTGGCTGATAGAGCACGGTGTGAACCTGGTCGGGATAGACGGCCATACCGTTGACAAACCATATTCTATTAGGTCAACAGCGTTCGTGCCTGGTGTCCCTGCTGAAAAGAGGTCCATTTCGCCATCAGGGCCCGGTAGCGAATCGGTGCATGAGCGGCTTATGAAGAACAACGTACTGATAATTGAGCATATGGGGAACTTGGATAAGGTGGCGGGCAGGAGGTTTAAGTTGTGCGCTTTACCATTAAAGCTACGAGGTGGTGACGGCTCGCCTGCAAGGTGTATAGCGATAATCGACGAGTAGTTTAACGTGCGTTTTAATGTTTTGTACAACCTACATGGTTCCCCATATGCGTTATGGAAAATTCTGAGGCTGGCTACTCCAACATCGGATCCCCTGTGTCTTGTTGCGATGGTTGTGGGTCATGTGTACCCTGTTGGTTTCGCCTTTTCAGGAGTGCCATGAACACCCTTTCTTTTGTGATTGGTAGCTGGGTGAATCTTATGCCAGTCGCGTGTCTAATAGCATTGGCTATTGCCGCTGGTGCTGGAATAAGGGCCATTTCACCTACACCTTTGGCGCCGAATGGGCCGTGTCTATATAGGTCTTCAACGAACACTGGCGTGTGGAATTGAGGGGTGTTGGTGGCGTCTGGTAGTGTGTACTGCATGAAACTTGTTGTTAGTGGTTGTCCCTCGGAGACCACGAACTCTTCGGTGAGTGTGTAGCCTAGACCCTGCATGAAGGCCCCGTGTATTTGGGCTTCGGCCAGGTTAGGGTTGATTATTCTCCCAGCGCATACCGCTGGCCAGACTCTGACCACCCTAATCTCCCCAGTTTGGGTGTCAACTTCGACCTCGGTTATCAGAGCCATGTAGCTAAAGGCTGGATAGGTGAAGCCTTGCCCTCTTTCTTCGTCGAAGTCTCCTTTTGGGATATGGAAGTAGCCGGTTGTCGAGGTCTCCACACCTACTCTCTTACACTCCTTTACGACTTCCCTGATACTTATTCTTCTTCCACTCCGTGTGTCGATTATAGACCCGTCCTGAAAGTTGAGCTGAGTGGGCTCACATCCAAGCAGCCTGCTTGCCACGTTCTCTAAGCGCTCTCTGAGTCTTCCCGCGGCTATGAGCACACCTATCGAGCCCACACTCATCCCACGTGAAGCGTGAGTTGCGCCCGTGTCGGGTGCGTCAGATGTACCCATGTGCACCCTGACATCAGTGATCCTGACACCGATCACCTCCGACACAAGCTGGGCTATACCAGTGGATGTTCCCTGCCCAATTTCGACTATCCCCGTGTAGCAATCTACGGACCCATCATCCCTTATTGAAAGATACGCGGAAGATGAGTCGGGTTCACCGCGGCTTATACTGATACCATGCCACGCACACGCGACACCAAAGCCTCTCACTACTCCGTCACGTGAGTCATTCTGCCTTCTCTTCTCATCCCACGACGATTCGCGAGCAAGCCTGTCTAGTGCCTCTTCAAGGCCCACTTCATCGTCTAGTAGCTGACCACTGGCCGTTTGCTCGCCTCTCTTAAGGAGGTTTAAAACTCTCATTTTGAGAGGGTCCAGACCTAGCTTGTAGGCGAGCTCATCCATATTAGACTCGGCTGCGTACTGGATCTGTGGGTTGCCGAAACCCCTGAAAGAGCCTTGAAAAACTTTGTTTGTATAAACCAGTTTACCGTCTACCTTCACATTCGGAACTACGTATGGCCCTGAAGCATGCATCACGGCCCTCCACAGCGTGAATGGCCCCCTGTTTGCATACGCGCCGCAATCAAACACGATCTCAACATCGATAGCCCTCAATCGGCCACGACTGTCCGCACCAGACTTATACCTGATAATCGCTGGATCCCTCTTGCAGTGTGAAGTCAGGCTGTCCTCCCTAGTGTACTCTAGGAGAACAGGTTTTCGAAGCTTAACGCAGGCAACAGCTGCTTGGGCGGCGACTATCGGACCCATATCGTCCTTCCCGCCGAATCCTCCACCCACACCAACATGTACCACACGGATGCGGCTCTCAGGCCAGCCCAGCACTCTTGAAACAACCCTCTGGGTAAGATGAGGGTACTGGTCGCACGAAACAATGGTTATACCGTCATTGGTGGGCGTAACCAGCGCGCCTTCCGGCTCGATGTACGCGTGATCCTGGTAGCCAACCCTGTATGTGTTTTCAACTATGGCAGCACATTCACTGAACCCCTTTTCGATGTCACCCTTCCTAATCTTCGCGGTTATAGCAATGTTGGTTCCACGCTCAGGGTGGACGAGCACACCGCTTTGAAGTGCTTCGAGTGGGTCATAGACGGCCGGGAGCGCCTCATACTCTACATCCACAGTCTCAAGCAGGTCTTCCGCTAGCTCAGGGCTTCTAGCAACCACCAACCCAAGGGGTTCACCATAGTACCTCACAACCTTATCCGCAAAGAGGGGCTGATCACTAAGATAATAACCAACCTGATTTTCACCGGTTATATCCTTAGCTGTCACTGCGCCAACGTATCCCGGCTGTGACTCCGTCCTAGAGAAGTCAATCCTAACTATATTGGCGTGCGTTCTAGTGGCTCTCAGCAGCCTCGCATATACCAGGCCCTCCAATGGTAAGTCCCCTAAAAACCTGGTTTGTCCACACACCTTCCCATACCCATCTACCCTTACTATCCCCCTGCCAACTATGCTTGTTTTCTCAACTCCCAGCCACCTAGTTATGATCCTCCAACTATCGTCATTATTATCCATGTGGACTACCTTAACACTACTCTACACTTTGATTTTATAATGTTTTCTGTGTGTTAGCGGGGCATCTAGATTGATAGAGCATGAATGTCCTCTAACGCGCTAAGATAAACCACCTCACCTTCTAACCGCAAGTCCTTATGGCTGGATTCCTCAAGTCGGCTAGGCGCCGCGTTCTCCTACACCTCTACGGCTCAGCGCCCTCAGCACATCCTCCCTATGGATTGGGAGAGACCTAAACCTGTGCCCCGTGATGTTCGATACGGCGTTGGCGATTGCGGAGGCAACAGGGTTCGTGGACAACTCTCCAATACTCTTAGCGCCGAACGGTCCACGTGGCTCATAGCTTTTGGCAAAGAGTACCTGGATTCTAGGTAGATCCATACTTCCAGGTAGAGTGTAGCCAGCGAAGTCAGGGTTAAGGTACGAACCATTTTCCCCGATCACAACCTCTTCTAAGAGCGCGTACCCAAGACCCATCATGAATCCCCCCACAGCCTGGGCTTCTGCTTCTGGAGGATTCACAACGACGCCGATATCGAACCCTTCGACCACATCCCTGACTAAAACCTCACCTGTCTCAGGGTCAATCGCAACCTTAACAAAGACAGCGCACCAGCTCGGGGGGGCAGCGTCGGGTCTCAGCCCTGACTCGGCGATAATCAGTCGGCCGAACCTTGTCTTCGCGATGTGTGCAGCTTCGCCCACGGACATACCCCTTTCGGGGTCCCCCCGCACAAAAATTCTTCCCTCCTTAATATCTATCTGCTCTGGCTTCGCATCCAAAACCTTTGAAGCGACATCTATGAGTTGCTGTTTTGCCTCTAGAGCCGCCCTGACAACCCCGAGCCCACCAACAAATGTACCCCTACTGGCGTGCGTGCCCATGTCGAAGGGTGCCGTATCGGTGTCGCCCGCGTTTACCCTAACACTACGAGGCTCCACACCCAAGGTCTCAGCGCATATAGTGGCCAACACGTCGTGTTCACCAGGCCCCATCTCCACCAGCGCAGTTGTGAGAACAACACTCCCATCCTCGTTGATCTTCACTATCGCGCCAGTCCCCTCGAGCCTATCCTGCTCCGTCCTCATACGTCCCCCAGTCCCTGAGGTGTGGTGTCCTACGGCCATACCCAACCCCACCAATAAGCCGTTCTCAACCCAGCTCTTATTCTTACCCCACCCGATCAGGCGAGCCGCCGCCCGCGTGCACTGCTCCAACTCGATGCTTAGGATGTCGGTTGTAACAGTCGGCCCCTGCGCATAGTACACGTCACCAATACGTGGAGCATTTTTGAGTCTGAACTCCAAGGGATCCATACCAAAATCCTCAGCTATTTCATCGATCATGGATTCCACGGCGAAGTTTTGCTGTGGGTTCAGGAACCCCCTCATAGCGCTATACACTGGTAGATTGGTGTATACCCCAAATCCCTCATAGAACTTGTATGTCGACCTGTAATCCGAAAGAAACCATCCACCCATGCACGTGACAGCCTCAACCATATGGTCAGCGTACCCACCGCTCTGTAAAACCGCACGCATCTCCATCACCTCTATTTCTCCATTGGGCCCTACACCTATCTTAACCTTCATCCTGCAGGGTCTTCTACCCGACGTCAAAAAGTCCTCCGAGCGACTCGCAACATATTTCACCGGCCTCTTAGCACGCATGGCTGCGAGGGCCACAATGGGTTCATGAATGGCCAGGTTGTATTTAGCACCGAACCCTCCTCCAAGCTGTGAGGAGTGAACACGGATATCGCCCACCCCCAGCCCTAGCGCCCTCGAAAGCCAGTAGCGCGTGCCGTGTATGGATTGCGTCGTAGTCCAAACATCAAGAGTCCCCTCCATCGATGGCACAACCCATGTGGCGTGCGGTTCGATTGGGGCATTATATTGTATCTGTGTTCTGAACTCTTCTTCATACATTTTCGATACACGCGAATAAGCTGCCTCCTTGTTACCCACCTCTAAAACATCATGGTAGCCGACATTATCCTTCAAGGCCACCAACCGATCACCCAGCACAACTTCCTCATGTACAAGGGGTGCGTCGGCTTCAAGCGCCTTATCAGCTGAGAGAACGGCTTCTAACTCCTGATATTCAACCTCAACACACTCCACCGCATCCTCAGCCGTCTCCGGACTTTCCGCCACAACCGCCACAACGGGATCACCCACGAACCTCAAGGTTTGGTCGAGTATTCTCCTATCCTGAGGCACCTTCCAAGGCACCGGCGAAAAAGTCCTTCCAAAAAGCCTCTGGGGAACATTAAACGGCGTCAACACGTCCACAACACCCTTAACCCGCAGCGCGCGCTCATAGTCCACTCTCTTGACGCGCGCATGAGGATAGGGGCTACCAAGAAGCCGCAAATATAAGGCACCCTGGAAAACCATGTCCGAGACATATTTCACTCCACCCTGCACCTTCAGAAAAGTATCCTGCCTGAGGTGGGGTCTACCAACATAACTGGAAGACGCCATAATCCATGTAACCACCTTCAGCTTAAAAGCATTTATAGAACAGCTGACGGACTCCTGATAACAAAATCACGTGACCCATACCGCGATTACCGAACAGTCACACATAGTGTACCAACCTTCTAATATGAACAAGCCACGAATGATGAGTCACACAACCCGCCCCGGTGAACTACCCCGCCCTCACGGACGGGCATCCTCGCGGTGAGGATTTCCTGCTTCTCAGAGCGAGCTCGATCCCCCCACAGCGGAGGTTTCACCGAACGTTCCGTAATGCCCCGTGTGGGTTACGGAGGGTCGCTCTCCACAGGCGTAAGTTCCCCCACTCCCAGGGGTACGACCTAGCTCTTACAGCCAGAGTATGTATATGTCTATTTCTTTTTGTTATAAAAATCTGTAAGGGGGCTATCCATCCTTACGGAGCGGATGGGGACTTCCGCCCCCTTAACCCCCATAAAGTTAAAAAGAACCAGACATGCGTTAAGATCCCTATCAAAGTGGAACCACAGAAAGGACAGCGATAAATTCCGCTCCTTAAAGCTAAGTTCCCCTTGATTCTACCCCACAGATAACACGCACTAGAAGTGCTGTGCGCCTAGAAGCTCAAATCATGCTTACCGCGTCTCAGGAAGTCACACGAAAGATCCTTCTTAGCTAGAAAAAAATGAGCAGTGAAGCCTGCGCCCACGCTTTTCGGTAACCCACAATCTGAATCGAACTTGAAAGTTCAAGCCCATTAAAACCTAGCGCCGAATTATCCGACAGGAAAACCCACAAATTAAGAGAGCAGGTCTCCGACGGTGTCCGGATTAGGGGGTGATGAGCGTAGTATTCAGGCGCGGAAAATGATTATCCAGACACCATCAGGTCTCCCCGAAACACTTAAGGCACCCTACACTTTCAGAACCCTTTTTCGTTAAAAACCAGACTCATCTTAGGGAGTTAGGTGGGGGGACGGAAGACCCCGCTCCCAAAGGGCGTGGTAGACTACTAAAAGAAACCTCTTTCCTGAAAACCCCAAAGCAGTCTCTAAATCCCTTTTAGCGGCATCGGGCTCTTACCTAGCGACCATAGGGAGCGTCACTGCTTTGTGAGCCCTAGGTTTATACTCACGCCTGTGTTTGAAGTCTGCCAGGGTCGTTGTGGCACAGATTACTCAAGATAATAATACAACAGTCATTCGAATAGGGGTAAAGTTTCACACATACTTGGAGCACTCGCTTCAGTGGATACTACCCGCGCACTATCAGGACGGAGAACCCAATCCTGACTCAAGTAGAGCCATGGTTTCCTCATCTATTCTTGGTTTCACCTTGTCCCCGTTAGAATGCCTTCAACCGATTCGGAGATAAGCAAAGTATCTGCCGGGTTACTTCGGCTTGGGTTTTCTTTTGGGCTCATCGAAGTTTTGACATTCTTGGTAAACCTCCTCATCCCCTGCCAGGTAATTTGGGAGTGGAAAGTTTGGACCTCTTGAATTCGCCTGTTAAGGCAAAAAACGGGTTGTGACAGCCAGCTTCTTCCCAGCACTGGCCTGTTTTCCAAACACCTCTGTTTCTTGATCTCTAGGAGCGTATACACACTACAAGGTATTAGAACCGGGTTCCCACCACACCCCCGGCCGCCGTGGTCTTCGGAGCGTACGCTCGGAACCCGTGGGTTTTACAGACAAGCTGAGTTTAACCCTACCCGCATTTGTTTTCTCGAAATCACGGCTCCTTGTGGTTGTGTAAATTGTATAAAGAATAAAATCTCAACTATAGTTACATCTCTATAACGATGTCCAATAGGTTAGTTTCGAGTATAGAAATCTTTATATATTTTTGCCTGTTAGCTAAGCTAATGACTTCACCTGATAACTCTCAAGAGAAAACCAGTGTTAGCGGTGAACTCAAAAGAAACGTTCTAGGGGTATGGACATCCTTGGCGAATGGACTGGCAGCCAACGCTCCAGCGGGTGTAACAGCACTCTACTTCGTCGGCCTAGCAGGACTAGTGGGAGGCTCAATGCCTCTCGATGTTCTACTCGCTTGGCTAATATACTTGGCGATGACCGTAGTGGTTTACGAATGGTCTAAGGAGGTGGCTAGCGCGGCGGGATGGGCGGCCATACAGAGAAAGGGTTTCAACAACTCCTTTCTAGCCTTCTTCGCGGGGTGGTCCTACTGGTACTACTACCTGACCTTTACAGCGGGGTTCGGCTTGCTGGGGATCGCCACGTTTGCCTACCTTATTTCTCCTACAATCGCAAGCAGCTATCCATACCTATGGATACCCATTCTCATAGTGGCGATGCTCGAGACATCTCTACTCATGTACAGGGGGGTTAGACCATCATCACTCTACACACTATATACGGGTCTCGCGGAAATTGCCTTTATAATTATCACGTCGGTTGCGCTTGTCATAATAGCTGGTCCAAGAAACACTTACACCCCATTCACACCCATACCCGTAGGCAACAACTGGTCCATTATACTTGTTTCGATGATCTTCGGCATAACCACATTCGGCGGCACCAACTCAGCCATCCCACTAGCTGAGGAGACCAAGAATCCCCGCGTAAACGTGCCCAAAGGCCTCCTAATACTACAGCTACTCATAGGCTTCACACTTATATTCAGCTCATACGCCCAGACGGTGATATACGGCGTCAATAACATGGCCAAGTACGCCGCCCTACCAGACCCGGGCATCATAATACTCGGCCGCTACCTAGGACCCATAGCCGCCGCACTCTACACTATCTTCGTAATAAACAGCTTCAACTCATCCATCATCGGGTCCCAGAACGGTCAGACAAGAATGGCTTACGCCCTCTCACGCGACGGTCTAGTCTTCCCACAGAGCTTCAAAAGAATCAACAGGTTCGGTGTACCCGGCTTCAACATAATAATCACAGGCATCATTAACGCGGTGATTGGCATAATCACAGGCCTAATACTAGGACCGCTTGAAGCGGGAATATTCCTGATAACCACAAACGCCTTCTTCGGGTTCGTAAACCACATCTTAGGCGGGATTGGTTTAGGCCTCTACCACAGGAGAAACCACACTGTCAACATCTTCAAACACGTGGTGATACCCTTAATAGTGCTCGGCACACTTGGGACAGCAATAGTGTTCGCGGTGTACCCTGCACCACCCTACCCACTAAACTATGCGTCATACGTGGCCGCAGCCTGGACCCTAGTGGGCGTGTTAGTCTACATACTACTAAGGCGCAGCAGAAAAGAGAACCTAGACAAATTCGGCACGTTCACACTCTAACACGCAAGACCATTTTCCAAGCAACCCCCACTATTTTATTCTAATATCTCACGTGGCGAACAAATGGGCATAAGGACAATCGTTCTCCCCGTCAACCTCCTACGTGTGTATCCCATCCGCCCGAGAATACCCCGCTTAGGGATAAAGTGGTTATCGATACGGTTATTTGATAAAATATTAATCAATATTGGAGAGAGACTCTAAGATTTATTAAGATAAGTGACTTGACATAATAATCATAATATATGTTAAAATTAATTTTAAGCCATAATGTTTGTGCAACACGGTAATTGCTGATAGCTTTATCAAGCCTAATCTTGCCCCCAACTTCCCCATAACCGCGAGGTGGGGATGCCCCGTCCGTGAGGGCGGGGTAGTTTACTATCCAGTAAAAGTTCGAGATACCCATTTTAGAATTTAAAAAAAAAGTGGGTTTTTAGCGGAAATGGGAGGGGGAGGGAGGTGGCCGTGGCGCGGGGACGTGACGCGTTTTCCAACACACACTCGCCACGCTTGGGGTCGACGCGTTTTCCGACACCCCTCATTAAGACCTGTTTTCGCCACACCGAAGGGGGAGGTTGGACGCTGAAGTTTGCCGGCTGGAGTTGATACTCGGAAAAACCCTTTTCCTCAACGACTTCCGCTTCGAGCTCTATCCGCTCGAGTGGTCTTCCACGCCACTGGTCAAGCACCACAAGTGAAGTGTTGAAGACCAGTGCGAAAAGTTGCTCGAAGCTTATTTCTATGGTGCCCCACCCCCGCTCCATTAGAAAGCGTGTAAAATCAGCGTACACGGATGTTTGGCGTACAGCCTCCGCCTCGCTTTGGCCAATCACGTCCAGCTGAACCGTGGGCATTCGAATCCACGCAAACCTTGGCGAAGCTTGGTCGACCAGCGTATCTAGCCCCAGTGGCTGCGGGGTTCCGGGTATCGTGGGGGGCTGATTTGGTGGAAAACTGTATCCACGGTTTTTGAGTTCATCGAACACTAGTTTTGAAACACTCTCCATAGTGTTCGGTAAGCCCTTTCCCCTCAAACCTTTGAAAAGCTCATAAGTGTGCTTTTTAGCTCCCCAGCTGAGTTCGAATGTTAGGCTCCATGGGTACAGGGTGGAGAGAGTGCTTTTGAATGTGGCGCCTCGAACCTCTGGAGCTACATCCACTAATTTTTCCCAGTGCTTTGCGAGGAACTCTGAAAAGCTCTTGAGGTCGTGGGGCACAGTCGCGTAGTCCCATATGAGGGAGAGAGAGCCACTCCCTTACAGCCTTCTTCTCCTCATCCGATAGTTCAAGCTCCACTTCCACCGTAAAGGGTTCCTTGGGGCTGTGGGCATAGTACTGGATATCTGGGACAGTTTGCCCTGCTAAGATTTTCGATAGAAGGGTGAGCGCCCTGACCAAGTTCGTTTTTCCTGCACCGTTAGGCCCCACGATTAAGCTCAGATCCCCTACCTCAATCTCCCTTTTTTCTCCGTAGGACAAAAAGTTTTCCAAGGCAACCTTCTTTATCTTCACGTGTGATTAAAGCAAGCCGTGTATAATATGTCTTTATCTTCTTTTGCTGAGGAGGCTTAGAGCTAGACAAGCGGGTCTCACAGGATAAGAATCGTTTTCGGCTCCAATCCAGCGTTTTCCCCTTGGCACACTTAAATGGAATGGAGGGCGTGAATGTAACCCTTGAGGGCGCGGGTGGATAGGGAGAAGGGGGGTTGGTTCATCAGAGCAGTTTGGGGCAGATATCCCCTAAGGGGCATGAGGGGCACTCCGGGTTCTTTGACTTACACCACTTGATCCCGATGGCCCACGCGGGGAAGTCGAGCGCCCCAGGGTAGCTGGGGTTAAGCTCCCTCGCTATCTGTATAGCCTTACCCACCTCCTCTTTATCTATGAGACCTAGCCTCTTGAACACCCGTAGCACGTTTCTATCCCCTGAGACATCGATACCACTCCAATCACCGCTGACCTCTACGTTAAACCACTCCACAAGTAGTCTTACAGCCATCGACGCATTCTTTTGCCCTATCCCCCAAAAATCGTCGAACCTCTCCTCAAGCTGCTTCGCCGTGGGTTTATCGCTCCATATGCTTAAGGGATCTGAATTGTATTTGGTATTCACCCGCTTTGCGGCTTCTATCAATGCTTTGGAGACCTTTCTTGGAAACCTGTGCAGTGCGGGTTTTCTTTTCAGTATCTCGGCGAGTTCTTCTTCACTCATTTTCGCGATGCTCTCCGCACTGAATTTTATCCCCCTTTCAACCAGCCGCTCCTCCAGCACAAAGGGGGCCCTCCAAGCCTTCTCGTAGGGTATCTGGTAATCGAATATCACCCCGAAGAGGAAGTGGAGGGGGTGGCTCCCCAAATCCCCGATGAAGTCAAGCGCGGTCTTCCAACCCAACTCATCTCTTAAACTCTGATCTCTACCCACCTCAAGCAGCCTATCCCTCACCGTTACTCTATCCACAGCATTCAACCCCCCGTTCTCCCATCCCCACATCACCTGCGTTGTAGTCTGAGGCGAGCACGGGGGGAGTATGAACCTCTAACGTATAATCCGAACTCGTAACCATCAAAGGGGCTCACACCCAGACAGTTGGGGAGGAGAGCCGCCTTCTGATCCCTGAGCCCACCACTAAAGGATTCAGCCGACAATCCCGGCCCGCCTAATAATCGTTTTAGAGACAACTTGAACACCTTCTACTTAGATAATGACGTAAAAAAGTACTATTTACCATATACATTAAGATATTTAAGCTCTCTGCGGGGAGACACACATGTTGTCCAGATTGGGTGCCAAGCCACTTCTTCGTCGACAGGGTCGTGTCCAAGGGGCTTCTCGAGTTTGTTCTCTCGCAGGGACTCGTCCAGTCTTCTTAAGGCAGCGGCCATTCACGCAAAGGAAGTTTGAGGGCGCCGAGAATCTCCCTGTACCTGCTTTGGATGGCCACTTCTATGATGAGCGCCGCTTCCGCCAACTCCATCTGCGACTTCTTTCTATCGCAGGCGGTGTACACCACGGCCGCCGCAACTGTTCGGATAAGCCTTAAGTGGTGGGTTCCACTGTTGGTCACATTTCAATTCCGTGTTGGCCACCACTTATGGCTTACCCGGACACCATCCCCCGTCCACCCCGCTGTTTAAAAGCATACCTCGCATTGCGGGTGAACCATAATGGGTACCAGGACAAAAGTCGCCGAAGTGAAGCACTTCGGCCAGGATAAGAAGCCGACGACATCGCTCTCCGTGGATATGGAGGATTCAGTTGTGGGTGAGGATGGGTTCGCGAAGCCCACATCCTTCTACCTCACGTTGAAGGGCCAGGATGGCTCAACCGTAACCATGAGGCTGACGTACAGCAAGGTCGCAGACCTGAAGTTCCGCCTTGAGGAGGCGCTTTTATACGCCGCCCAGAAGGAGAGAATGGTCAAACTGAAGGCCTACGAGGAGTACAGGAAGGCGCAGGAAGAGCAGGCGACGACCGAGCAGGGTGAAGCGGAGTACGGCCAGGAGAACACTGGGGAAAGGCAGCCGCAGCGCATCATGGTGGCGAGGCCGCCGATCCAGCCTCCACCAGCATCACGCCAGCCGGCGCAGGCACCAAAGCAGAGAGATGAGGGACGCGGGCGCTACCCACAGTAAATCTTTTTCTTTTTTCTTCCTTTCCTTTAAGGATCAGTGTTGGGTTTGGATGATATTAGGCGCAGGCTTCAATCAGAGGCTGAACGGCAGAGAGCTGAGGTGAAGGAACTCGAAGCAAAAGCCGATGAACTCGATTTGTGCAACATAACACATAGCATATTATTTGAAACAGATCAAAGTAATGCAATAATCTGGCGTATAACTATATTTATTAGAAATCATCATTCTCTTGGATACCAAACACATGCGGATCGCTATGGCTAGAGTGTTTCAAAGTCACCACATAGCACAGCCAAGTTCTTACCTAGCAATATTTTTAAGCCTAAATAGAAACGTAAGGTTGTGGATAACATTAAAGATCTTGAGCGATTTAAAGAACATATTCAGAAGATACAGCGAAAATATGAGACAGCCCCACCGGATTTCGTTTTAGAGTCTTTAAGCGGAGCATTAGAGCAGATTGAAAAGGTCTTTCCGCGCTTATTCAACTTCATATTCGAATTCATACAGAATGCGGAGGATTCGGAGGCCACCAGGCTCAGGATCGACCTCTCCGGCAACACCATACGAATACTCAACAACGGTCGACCGTTCACAGAGGGGGACGTCGAGGCATTGTGTAAGGTGGGAAGGTCAAACAAAGCCCAAGGAGACTACATAGGCTATCTTGGCGTAGGCTTCAAATCGGTCTTCCTATTATCTGACTCCCCCTCGGTAGTGTCCAACGGATACCGCTTCAGATTCGATAAAACTTACTGGGTGAACAAGTTGGGCGACAAGGCACCTTGGCAGATCATTCCAATCTGGGATGACGAATTAGAACCGCCTCCGAGCGGCTGGAACACAGCCTTCTACATACCGGTCAAACCGGAGTTAATTGGGAATGTTCAGCTTGCAATTAGGCAAGAAGAATTCAACAACCGCATTATACTCTTTCTCAAGCATATGAGTACCTTAGAGCTGAGCGACCCTGCAGCAATGTATTACAGGCGCATCACGAAGGAAAGGCTCGACTCGGGGGCTCAATATGAATCGTACCTGGTTACCGATTCAGTTACCGATGGGGTGAATCAAAAAGTTTCGAGTAATAAGTGGGTTGTTTTCAGAGAACAATGCACTGTGCCCGAGGAGGTTCGTACCGATCCGGTTACAGTACACTGGAAGCATGCAAACATCACGAAACGAGAGGTCTCGGTGGCCTTCAGGCTGGACGAAAAGGACGATCTCACACCGGAAGAACGGGGTACACTACACATGGGAGTGTTCAGCTTTCTTCCCCTAAAGGACGTCGAAAGTCCACTATCATTTATCTTCCAAGCGGACATGCTCACCTTGCCAGGGCGCTCGGAGCTCCAAAGAGATGCCCGCTGGAACAAATGGATCCTCGGACAGGTCTACGCGCTCATCACGTCCAAATGTATCCCCGCTTTTCTTTCACATCCAGTGTGGAAGTACAGTTTTACTACAGTTTTGTGGCCCGGGGGAGGTGGTCACGAACTCGTATCACATCAGGTAGCAGAGCCCCTAAGACGTTATCTTACAGAACAGCCGCTGTACATTGCGATTGATTCTGTGCCCATCAAATTATCTGATGCAGTCTATGTAAGCCCATATTGGCGAAACTTGTTCGGAGCCTCGGAGGTGTCGCTCATCTATCCGAATAAAAAACTGCTGGACCCGAGGACTAAGTATCCACCCGAATTGAACTGGTATATAACTCGTATAGAAAGCATTCAAGATGTGGTGTATGCGGCACGCCAGTATGTGTCGAAACTTCCCAATGACAAGAGGGTGGCTTGGCTTAAAAAATTGTGGGACCATCTATCCAAGATTAAACCAGAACACTATGATGTCAATCTCCTCAGGTATAGTGCGTTATTTCCCGACGACAAAGGGAACCTTTACATGCCCTACCAAATATTCAAGCGCCCTAAGAGGCCTTTGGACTTACCGGACGTAGACCTTCCACCAATGCTTCACCAAGACTTTTCTGAGCTTATTCCCGATTCACTCGTTCCTGAACTTACAGAAGAGAACGCCAGAAGCCTTCTGAGCAAGAAAAAGCTTGACAAAATCAAGGAAGAATGGCCTACGTTAAGCGAAGATGAAAAGGTGAAGAGAGTGCGCTATCTGAGGGATAAGTTCAGTAAACATGCTGTACAACCTGGTGAACTCGGTTTCCTCACTTTACGCTCAAAGTCGAAGAAATGGCTTCCACCTACAGAACTCGTGATCTCAAGGGAGTATCAAACCGAAATGGATCTTGAACAACTAATCCAGGATGGCCTTCTCGATATCCCTCTGGAGTTCGTGGATCCTGTGTTTCTTTCAAATGAGCGGGCAGAGGATTGGCAGGAATTCTTTTCGTCTCTGGGTATGGTTACCAAAAGGAGCAACCGAATTGGAAAAATTGTTCAGAGAATTGCGGTTCTCAGCTCCTTAGCATACGAAAAGAGTAGAGGTTGGGATGCACATGAACTCGGGGAGAGCGAAGTGTCTGGGTACGATATTGTGTCGAAGGGAGCCGATGGTAGAATAAGAAAAATAGAGGTCAAAGGGAGTAGTGACATTGAACCAAACTTCTATCTCACTTCAAATGAATACCAAAAACTGAAGAATATAGGCAAAGAATACTATATCTATGTTGTTACGGATGCTTTGAAGAGGCCGAAGGTAAATGTGATCCACGGCCCAGACATACTTGATATCCAACCTTCGGTGTTTGTGGTTTTCAGTCAATGGAAGCCTCTGGTAAAAGAATCTTGGAGCTACAAAGCTGAATCTAAAGGAGATTAAGGTAATTCAACTATGTTGGGCGCAGTTCAGACCAAACCAATCCAAACTTCTGTAGCTAACGAGACCCTATCTACATATTCCTTCTGCATCTCGGAGTGCAGACGGGGAAGGATGGATCTATTAGACCATAAAAAGACATATGCGTGATCCATAGATAAGGCTTGATGGTTAATATTCAAGTCCTAGCTTTTCTTGCAGTCTGAAGGCTAAAAAGGCCATTTTGGACGTTAAAAGCCCCCAGAAAGTTAATGTTCCTGAGATTCTATGAGGTCGACCAATTCTTCTGGATCCATTTGAATTAAGCATTCTAATAATTCACGGTACGTCGCTACGCTCCGTGTCTGTGAGCAAGTCTTTAGAAGTTTGTCGAGGGGGACGTTCTTTGCAAGCTGAAGCACTAAAGTAGCTCTGACCTGCCATAACTGGTTTCTTCTGTTGCTCAGAAGAAGATCGCTGGGTTTAGGGGTGCTCATCCTTTTTGCTTTTTTGAAAACTAGTTTACCCTTTTCGTCCAGGCTCAACACACCAAACCCGAAGGTGTTTAGCGAGATGTCTTCGTCTCTAATAAAAGGCGCCGCTAAGTATCCATCGTCGTAGAGCCCGTAGCCTGCAATAAGATATTCCATAACGGAGTCAAACCCCTCCTTAATTTTTTCGCTTCGCTTGACCTCGACCAGCAAGCTTTCGGCTTCTGTGATTGTGGGCTCGCTTATGCCGGCGCCTAGGACGGCCCGTTCCGTAATGTTAAGTGTTTGCAGTTCAGTCATAAATGCACCACGCCGGATGAATCCCCGTTTATCCAGCACAGAGAGATAATCCCTCACTTCTACGGTCCTAAATGCTGATAGATCAGGAATCTTTGCAGTAAACATGTAGGGTTCATACTCGTCGAGAACTAGGTAGCCCATAGATCGGAGAACAGATCCGAACAAGTAGTGGTAGAAGCTCTCGTCGAACTGATAGGTCAGCCCTTTGCTCGAATACTGCTGCTGGGGAATATAGAGCACGTCCTCTGGAGGGTACCCTGCATCCCGCGAATTCGTATTGAACTGTGAAAGCATTTCGCGCTTTCTCTTTTCCCCATAGCTTCGGTTTGCATATCCACCAGGTTGCAACCAGCTTTGAACGAACCTCAAAATCTTAGGTGATTTGAAAAGCGCCGGGTCGCTCTTTTTCAGGTCAACAGCCCATTCCGACTCAAAGCTATCCATTAAGCTAGGTCGGTATTCGTAAGGGAATCCATTTTCGTCCGTTCTGATAAAGAATGAGCTTTTTACTATGGAGCAAATCAGCAGCATCTCCCTGACGCTATTGACCGCTAGGGCGTCATCACTCAGTCGTGTGAATGTCTGAGGGTTTTGACGGATCAAGAACTCCGTCACAGCCTTGATTTCATTCATTATGTCATCAACCAAGACAATGCGCATTGAATAAAAAAATAAATCGATATAAAAACGTTTCTTACAATCAGGGATGGTGTCCGGATAAGCATTCATCCGTGTCACCTCCACTCCGTGTACCACGCAACGAAAACTTCCAAGAAGTCCACGAATGGTGTGAACAGCGTCTTCTTGGGATTGGTGTTGTTGTAGAACGCCCTCGTCCCCTCCTTGAGGTAGCTCTGAAGCGTTCAGCCAATCGTGCTACCCAGCTCGAAGGCCTAGTAGACGTGGTTCTGGAAGCCCGGCTCCCGCGAATCACCGAGAGTCACGCTACCAATGACCCCCGTCGGTGAGGATGGGCGAGGCATCCACAGAGGCATCTCTCTCTGAGTTTCAGTAGAAACCTGAGCGGATTAGCCGTGGTCCTACTTGGTGAGTGGGGGAGACAGCGAACCACACGGATGGGCCGCCTGGTCTCAGAGTCCACCATGGCGGCCCAAACATAGATGGGTCCACCGTTACACTTCACCACGGTCTCATCCACCGACGGCTATTATGGAGCACTCTTGTGGTTTCGCGGGGGTCGAAGCTTGAGCCTCCCACCAATCCACCAACCCACCTTCCTGACCCACCCGTGTACACTCGACTTCGAGACTGGGAGGGGTGGAGGGAGAGCTTCTCGAAGTACTCCAAGCTCTTCCCTGAAGAGTCTGAGCCCGTAGGAGCAACACGGCGGCCACCACCTCGAGCCTGTGAGAACCACTTCTTGTCCCCTCCCAACAAGTTTAAATTCCTAAAGTAACCAAAGATGTCCACACGTGGTGGGCTCCACGCGCGTTCATCAACTCTGTGG
>Ga0081529_118826_pt1 | contig 20980 bp, 19 predicted proteins | sample EchGeymetagenome_FD_71012 | JGI IMG/M metagenome (GOLD analysis project Ga0081529, IMG submission 71012) | Ferrous microbial mat and aquatic microbial communities from Echinus Geyser, Yellowstone National Park, USA - transect B T=78-80 C v2... ...
AACTATAAATATGAATTTAGTATTTAAAAAGATTGGGGACGTTCCCTGAAAGCACCAGTCACAAGTGTGGGTATGTTACCCACGTTGAAGGAAGAGAATATCACTGTCCTAAGTGCGGTATGGTATACAACCGTGACTTGAATGCCTCAGTGAACATAGCCCGTGCCTTAACGAGAGGTACGGGTCGGGGGTACGTAGACACCCTGAAGGGGAAATGAAGGTGTGCCGAAAAGGTCACTGGAAACCCCAAAGCCCCGTCCGTGAGGGCGGGGTAGTTTACTCACCTTAAAGTGTTTCACAAGCCTTTCAAGAACTGCACGCTCTGCAGGCTCAAGCCAAACTCTTTCCACCCTTTCACCCGAAGAAGACCAAAAAACGAGCTTAGGCCTTGCCACTTTGTCCACATAGTCAGACACTTCGTACAGCTCTTTACCAGCAAAATCTCCAACCTCCGAAAGCTGTGAACCGTCATAGCCAAAGTATCTGAGTAACTGCTTAAAAGGCCGACTCGTAATGGTTCTTTCCGTAGGCGTCTGAAATAAAGCCATAAGGCGACTGTGTCAAAGCCACTAAAACACAAGCTTTCGCTTATTTATAACTTTTGATTAAAACCCCCAAGGAAACCTTTTTTGTTCTATAGGTGATAACGCTTCGAAAGCAATCGCTAAAAAGCGGTTCGCTTAGTTTAAAGTGCACCGACGCTAGACTTCTCAGGCTTGAAGGACATGGGCTACAAAAGAACGGCTGATCTTAAGTTACAGCTTTTCAGATGACACACTGGTTGCGCGTCATGGGAATTACCGCAATTTGGTGTACAAAAGGTTTATAATGTAAGAAGTGTCTTACTGTGTGATGGACACAAAAGAAGTTTTGGTCGAGGAAGAGGAAACACTCTTACCTCTTTGTGAGGTAAACAGAAGCCTAGTGGTAGACCCGACACTTTACGTGGACCACGTTGTGTTCAGAGTTGGCTCGCTTATACTGATAGACAGAGCACCGTAATGAAGTGATTGTTTTGAGCTGGGGTAGGAGTAGCAGGGACAAAGAACTTGAGAATCTAGTGGGTCAGCTACTCGTGACCTACTTTCAAAGCGCAAAGCTTGGTGAGATGATACACGAAAGGCTCAAAATAAGTGGTGGCACAAAGGAGCTCAAAACGCTCATTCCCAACCCAGACCCGGGTAAACAACCTCTCATGATAACGATCAGAATTGAGTACTCAAACGAGTTTGGCTTGATTCAACAAGAAGAGGTAACACCAGGCACGAGCAAAGTTTACGTGGTGCTTGAAAGTCCTCCTCTCAACGCGAAAGATCCTTACGAAATCAAAGCGGAGGTCGAAGAGATAGTGGGAGGGAGCCTGAACTGGTGGGCGAGCCAATCTTCTTACAGCTGGCTTAAGCTATCCGACTGGAAGGCAAGGGTCTTTTTGATAAACGCTTCGGAAGATGATTACGCAAAGGAAGTTTACGACACGCTCGAAAAGCTCGAAAGACCGAAAGGAACTAGTCAATAATGGATTAGGAAATTCGTATAAACACTAACGATTTCATTAATGAGTTACATTTATATGTAGAATTTTAATATCGAGAGTCGATGTACGCTAACAATGCCATGCAAGATATTCTTCGTGTGTATTGATCAAAATGCCTCCAAAAACACATAATGTTTCATGATTTGAAAATGACTATCACATCTTTGACTTCTGTAAAGACAATTTAGCTTCTAAAATTTTACTATATCTAAAACAAGCTTAATCATGTTTTGTAAAAACTTAGTTTGTTCACATAGGTTTTTGATGACATAAGGACTATCTTTAACTTTCCAAATATCCGAATATGAGAAAAGCTATTATATTTTTATTCGACTAATATCAAACACAAATAACATTTTCATTTTATTGAGTAATGCATAATTTTAAAAGGCGATTATCTTAAACACATTTGGATGAAAAGTAGCGCTTTCTTCAGGATAATACTTTTTTCAAAACTTTATAGGCTCGCCGTTCCAGGTTCTTCTAAAGATTTCAGCGCACCTCTTTTCGGGTTTAGCGAAGAGCAAGTGAAGGAAGCCCACAAAAACGTTTCCGAAAAACTTGAAGAAGTAAAACGTCTAAACATAAACACGTCCTGAGTAACTGTTATGTCGACAAAAGTTGGTTCTTAAAATGATGTGCACGGAAGTGCGAGGATGTCACCCGCAAGTTGAAGCAGGCCAAGTGGTGTTGGAAGAAAACCGAATTTGGTGAGGTACGCGCTTCCTGTAGGGTTAGAAGGTCTGATCAAAAGCGCCTTCAGAAAGGTCCCAAATATTTTTGGGTCATTCACTTAAAACTTTATCCCCTTATCCAATTGTCTAGCAATACTCTCAAAAGTTTTTTCTACAAAAAATGATATATGTGCGTGATATGCTGCGCGTTGAAAAAGTAACAAAAAGATTTGGTGGAGTTAAAGCTGTCGATAGTGTATCATTAACCATATCTGAGTCTGAAATTGTAGGATTAATAGGTCCTAATGGTGCGGGGAAAAGTACGCTTATAAACCTAATATCTGGAGTAATAAAACCAGATCAAGGTCACATTTATTTGAATGATTTAGAGATAACGAACTTAGAACCTTATCAAATACGAAAAATGGGGCTCGCTCGAACATTTCAAAATGTGCGCATCTTTGAAGATTTATCGATAATAGAAAATTTAAAACTTTCATATATTTTTGGAAACAAATCGCGTAAAATTTCATCTTCAAAGATTGACGACATATTAAAGACTGTTTCCCTTAATGAAAGTCAAAAGAAAGCGGGTTCTTTAAATACAGCAGATAAAAAGAAACTAATGATAGCGATGGCATTGGCATCCGAACCCAGAATAATTCTTTTGGACGAAGTTATGGCTGGTCTAAGCTTAGATCAAATGGAAGGGATCATTTCTATTATTCATGATCTTAAAAAAGAAAATTAAGTGTGCTTATTGTAGAGCATATAATGGATGTTATCGGAAAAATCACAGATAGGGTTATAGTTATGAATCAAGGGAGAAAAATTGCTGAAGGTTCTTTTACGGAAGTGTTAAATAACAAAGAAGTGATAGACGCGTACATTGGAGGTTGATTTTAATGTTTAAAGTTAATGCGCTAAATTCTTTTTACCACTCTACCCAAGTATTATGGGACATCTCTTTTAAAATAAATCAAGGGCAAATAGTAGGTTTGTTTGGAGCAAATGGCGCAGGAAAGACTACTACTTTAAACAGCGTTATGGGATTAGTAAAGCATACAGGTCAAATTGAATTTTTAGGTAAAGAAATAGAGCGAATGAGGACTGATGAAATAGTTAAGTTGGGAATAAGTATAGTTCCAGAGGGTAGACACATCTTTCCCAAAATGACTGTAAGGGAAAACCTTCTATTGGGCGCATATTCTAAAAAACTCAATAACACAAAAAACAAGTTAAATGAAATATATGCACTTTTTCCAGATTTAAAAGAAAAAGAGCAAACTTTAGCTGGCTTATTAAGTGGTGGTCAGCAACAAATGCTTGCTATAGCTCGTGCCTTAATGGCTGAGCCCAAACTTTTAATGCTCGATGAGCCTTTGCAAGGATTATCACCGCTGTATCAGCAAAAGGTTCTTGACACCCTAAAACAGCTTAAGGGATTAGGTATCTCAATCCTTTTAGTCGAACAATCACTCGAAAAAGTTCTGAAGTTTGTTGATTATATATATGTGATTAGACGTGGTAGGAACATTTTAGAAGGATCACCAAAAGCTTTAACCATTGAAGAAATAAAATTGGCTTATTTCGGAAAATAAATAAGATAGAATTGAGAGTTATAATAAGTGAGTAACTGGTTAGAAAAAGTTTCAGAATTTGTGATAAATGGGAAAATCTCGATGAGCAAACTAAAAAACAAGTTATAAGAATATTTATTGATACAATCGGTGTCATTGTAGGTGGTTTAAGTCATAAGAGTTTTAACTTTAAGACACTGCCATTTCTTCGAGGAGGAGCCAGTGCATGTGGAATAAACGGCAAAGTCGACGAATTAAAAGCCGCTTTTGTTAATGGTAGCTTATCTGTTGCGATGGAGCTAGACGAAGGAAACCAATTTGCGACTGGACACCCAGCAGTTCACTGTTTACCTGCAACATTAGCGATGGGTGAATATTTACAAATTCCAGCAAAAGACGTTTTAGAATCATTTTACGTTGGATATGAAGTTTCTACGAGATATGCAAGATCTATCGTTTTAAAACAAATAATTCATCCACACGGCACTTGGGGAGTAGTTGGCTCAGCGGTTGCTTGTTCTAAGTTGTTAAAGTTCGATCTTAATACAATTCAAAAGACGCTACTTTTTGCTCCTATTTTTTCACATCCAGTTCCACAAAGTTCAGTAATTGAAGGTTCAAACATACGTGATATAATGGTAGGTTTAGCAAACCTTTCGGGTATTTTAGTTACAAAATCTATCGAAGCAGGTTATGACCCGCCAGTACGATCTTCAGAATTTGTGTTTGGAAATGTTCTTGGCGAATCATTTAACCCAATTTATTTTGATGATTTTTACACTAATAATTACGTTTTAAAAAATTATTTTAAAATTTTTCCAACCAGTAGATGGACACACGCTCCTATCGAAGCGGCTTTAGATATCTTCAAGAAGTAAAAGCTAAATCCAAATACCATTGAAAAGATAATAATTGAAACTTATTCACCTGCTACTCGATTATCCATTCCATTTCCTAAAAACAAGTATGCGGCTAGGTTTTCCATTCCGTTTCGTGTTGCAACGGCTTTGATTTACGGTGAATTTAATGAAAATCAACTTGAAAAAATAGACGATCCTGCGATTTTCGAACTTCAAAGAAAAATTCAAGTTATTGAAAATAAAGAAATGAGTTCTAAAGTACCGTTTTTGCGCTCTGCAAAAATAACGGTCATAACAAAAGATGGTATATTTAGTTCGATTATAAAAAATCCAAAAGGTGGATTCGACAATCCACTCTCAGAGAATGAATTAGAGCAGAAATTTCTAAATTTAGTGAAACTACATGTTGACAATCCTAGTGATTTTCTTAGGACCCTCAAATCAATAGAAAATCTAAATGACTTAGAAGAAATTGGGCAATTCCTGAGAAAAGCGAAGTTTTAACTGTCCAATACCGATGATCTCAGTAGCGAAACATCATCCATTGTTACTAATTTTATCCTGACGTTAATAGTGTCCGGATAACGAACTGGTGTGCGTACAAACCATCATGAGAGTGTCTTATCCATACACCATTCATGCTAAAAAAGATTTATAACAATCAATGAATGCTATAAGGTGGTGTAATTGCCTTTCTTAAAGGAAAGAGTTTGGTATACGCGTATTGGTGAAGGTGACCCACTAGTTTTAATTGGTGGAAGTAGTCTAGTACACAATCAATGGGACTTTATACTAAGCGAACTAACAGACTCTTTTCAGGTCGTTCTATATGATCAAAGAGGGGCTGGACTTTCTGAAAGAAATCCCACGTCTATTAGTTTTGATACTTGGGTAGACGATTTAAAAGAAATACTTGATGAATTAAAAATAAAGCGTACTCATTTATTTGGAACTTCAAATGGTTCATTAATAGTATTAGGTTTTGCTTTGAAATATCCCGATAGAGTGGGCGCGCTAATCCATTATGGAATGTACAAGTTGCCCGAACAAGCAATTAAAATGGCAAATGTTGGATATAAAATTCTTGATGAATTTGGTGCCACCAAAATGGGATGCTATTTCCTTGTTAAATTATTTGGAATAAAACAAGAATTCGAAAACTGGGAAACAAGTATATTTTTAAAGAACATTTCTGCTGATTCGTGGAAAGCTATGCATGAGGTCATGAAAAATATCGATCTGGAAAATCAGCTGGATAAAATAAAGGCACCACAACTTATTTTGATAGGAGATAGTGGTCCTTTAAGCAAAGAGAGCGACTATGGTTCAGGATGGAAAAAGATCGTTCAAAAATGTAAAAACGTAGAGATAGCGGTAATTCCTAATTCTAGTGGCACGTATTGCGTCATAGAGAAACCCAAGGAAGTGGCCTTAGAAGTAAAGAAATTTTTGAATAAATATAAGATCCTATAAGAATGAGATACTAGATTTGGTCAGATAGAACATCTTTTACCATGATGATTACCTTTACTTGTTATAAAGAAACGGTTATAATTTTTTGTTTACACAATATAATGATATTCAAATAAGCTATAAGAAGGAAGTGAGCTCAACTCAAGAACATCATTAGATATTCAAATGAGCTACTTCTGAAGTTAGCACTTATTTACTAATAAGAATTGTCACTACCCATAACCTAGCGTCAATATTTTAATCATTAGTATTAGCTCACTCATTAAAAATTGTTTTGCAAGCCGTATAAGTTCCATCATTAACTCAACGATGTGGTTCATAATTGCACTAACCATAGTACGCATTTAATTCATTTTTAACACCAACATACTGAGCATTTTGCCATAATTATCGCATAATCCTTTTTAGTGACACAACTGAAGAAGACTATAAACTTGCACAGATTAACTACACAGTATCGGCTGGATAATGCGTTGGTGAGCGCCAAGTGTCTTGAAACCATCGTGCAGAACAATATTTATATCAAAAACTCAGACTTGATCCTTTCGACTCAAGAATTTAAATCACACCATTTATAGATGTTTTTGAATAATATGGAAAAAGAGTTTAAATTTTTGTTCACACCTATTAAACTTGGTTCTACAGTAGTACGAAATAGGGTGTTTGTAGCTGCCCATTCCACAGGGTTTTCAGAACCAGTAGATTACAACAGAGGCATTTTTTTACCATCAAAAATTCATGCGTATTATTATGCAGAACGAGCAAAGGGTGGAGTGGGCTTAATAATTATGGAAGCTGGCATTGTCCATTATTCAAGTGAGGGACTTGTAGCCCCGCATTTATATGATGAACGTTCAATACCACGCTTAAAGTTTATAGCGGAATCGGTTCATAAATATAACAGTAAGATTTTTGGACAACTTTATCATGGAGGGAATCAAGCCACTAACACGCGATCTGATCTAATTCCTTTATCTTCTTCAGCAGTGCCCTCAAGTAAATATTCATACGTCATTCCTGCTGAAATGACTGTTGATGAAATTCATGAAATAGTTGAAGGATTCGTAAAGTCCGCAAAACATCTAAAACAAGCTGGTTTGGATGGAGCCGAGCTACATGGGACACATGGATATCTCATAGAACAGTTTCTTTCTTTACATTATAACAAAAGGTCTGACTCATATGGAGGTTCACTCGAAAATAGAATGAGATTTTTGTTAGAAATCATTGATGGCATAAGAACGGAGGTTGGATATGATTTTACTTTAGGATTAAGATTAAATGCTGATGAGTTACTCGATGACGGTTTAAAAATCGAAGAAACAAAACAAATCGCAACTAAGTTAGATCAAAGCAAAAAGTTGGACTTTCTTAATGTAGACATAGGAATAACTGGACGCCAGCATCATATTCAAATTGCCCCACTTTATGTTTCACCAGGTCACGAAGTTGAATACATTGCTCAAATTAAAAGTATGGTACGCACAATTCCAGTTCTTGGAACACCTGGAAGATGTTCTGATCCTTACTTTGCAGATTGGCTTATTGCCGAATCTAAAATGGACATGGTTGGCATGACTAGAGCACACATAGCGGACCCTTATATAATTAATAAAACACTTGAAGGAAGAATTGAAGACATTAGACCTTGCATAGGAACTAATGAGCAGTGCTATAATAGGATTGGAAATGGTTTGCCGCTACGATGCAACGTTAACCCAAGTGTTGGTTTCGAAGAAGAAAGACCTTATGAAATACCACTAGCAAATAAAAGAAAGAAAGTGCTTATCATTGGTTGTGGCCCGGCTGGCTTGGAGGCTACGAGAGTTTGTGCATTAAGAGGACATAAAGTTATAGCTATAGAAAAAAACAAGTCAATAGGAGGACAACTCATTCACGCATCCAAACTACCAGGAAGAGCGGATATTGGATCTTTAATAAGATGGTATGAAATTCAACTAGAGAAACTTAAAGTTATTTTATTATTAAACTCTGAAGTGACTTGCGATTTGATCGATGACTTAATAGAGACAACACAAGCAGAAACAGTTATCATTTCGACAGGAGCTGTATACGATAAAACTGGATACACCGAGTTTACTGGTAAAGGAATTCAAGGTATTAACAACATTCATGTTTTTTCACCAGAAGAAGCAATCTATTTAACTCACATTAGTGGGAAAAAAGCCATAATTTTCGACGATGAAGGTTTTGAGGTAGCTCCTTCATTGGCGGTTCAACTTGCCAAGAATGGTGCAAAAGTTGTTCTTGTGACGCGTCACAGTTCAGTCGGACAAGCGATTTTCTCCACACTTCAATTACCATTTATTTATAGAGAGTTGTCAAAATTTAAAATCGAAATCTATACGAATTCAATAATTGAAAGAATCGAAAGAGACTTTGTTATAATAAAAAATATCTATAGCGAAGATTATTTAGAAATAAAGAATGTTGACTTTTTTGTACCTGTTACTTATAAACGATCGATCAACGAGCTTTACAAAAGATTCAAGGAAAAGGTTAAACAAACTTATGTTATAGGCGATGCACGCGCACCAAGACGTTTACGAAATGCAATTGTGGAAGGATATAGTATTTCACTTTCTATCTAACGATTGGTTTGGTTTAACTTAATTTCCTTCCTTTCGAGCCTATTTATAATAGTGGGTATTCCTTCTGGTAATAAAAGAACGAAAAGAATAAGAACAATCCCTACAACCAATAAGTGAATATAAGGAAAATTGGCTAGAACAAGCTGGTCTAATAAAGAAAGTATTACTCCGCCAATAAACGGACCGTAAAAAGTGCCCGCACCCCCTAAAATAGTCATAAAGATCATTTCTATATTTGTAGTTACATCGAAAGCGCTTGTAGGATTGATAAATTCTGTGTTATAGGCAAAAAGCGCTCCAGCCGCACCCGCTAAAGCACCGCCTATCATAAATATAAGTAATCTGTATTTTTTCACGTTTACACCGCAAACTTCGGCGAGGCTTTCGTCTTGCTTTATTGCCTTCAATGCTAACCCAAACGAAGATTTATCAATAACAAATGTTATAATAAAACTAATTATTAGCAATGCTAACATGAAAAAATAAGTTGGAAATTCAACCAAAGAAATTTTTGGGGGAACGGGAAGCTCTATACCATATGGTCCTCGTGTGACCGATGTCCAATTTTCTACTATGAAGCGCATAAGTTCAGCCGATGCTAAAGTCGCTATAGTAAAATATGCTCCACGTAAAGGAAGAGAAATAAATGCTATAAGAGCCGCTAGCACACATGACGCGGTAGCTCCTGCGACAATGCCAAGGATTGAGTAAAATCCCCAATAGTTATTAACGTGAAACAAAGTAACAAGTATCGCCGCAGTGTATGCGCCAATACCAATAAAAGCATAGTGACCAAAGGAATATTGTCCACCATAACCTCCAGGCAAATTCCAGCTTGACGCTAAGACTATATATAGCATTATTGTAAATACAATACTTACTTCATATTCGTTGAGAAAGAAGGGAAGGGCTGTCAAAAAAGCAAATATCGCAATATAAGGTGACATGTTTTTAAAAGTATTGATTTTCAATGAGTAAGTCGACCCCTAATAAGGATAGCTAAAAGAATCGTTGCGTAAATTACACCGTTCGTATAAGTTATGGCATAATATTGAGTAAAAGATTGCACAATACCTATGATAATACTAGCTATCGCTGTTCCCTTTAAGTTGCCCAGTCCTCCTACTGCGACTATGCCGAATGAGATCAATAGTAGTGTGAATCCAAAATTTGGATCAAAGGAATACACCAATCCGACCATCGCACCTCCAGCACCAGCTAATGCTGTAGCCAATGCAAAAGAAAGCATATATGTAGAATTGATGTTAATTCCCATCAGCATGGCGCCAGAAACATCTTGGCTTATTGCTCTAACAGCCCTTCCAAAATTAGTTTTAAACAAAACAAAATAGAGTAGTAAAAGGCCAACAAGAGTGGCAATAAATGTAATAAAATAAGACTCTGGTAAAAACACATGACCAAAAAGGTGTAAACCTGTGACAGAAAATATTGACACAATAGCCTGTGGCGCTGGTCCCCAAATTAACAAAATCATGTTTTGTAAAACCAAAAAGGCCGCAAAAGTTACAAGCATTGTTTGATTTTCGAAATCTTTTCTTTTAATTAATGGAGTAATTGAAAAAAGATATAACACGTACCCCACAATAGTCCCGACTAAAATTGATGCGGGCATGAAAACCAGAGGATTTATTTTAAACTGGCTTTCTAATGTATAAAGGATGTAAGCACCCAACAGAACTATTGTGCCTTGTGCAAAGTTTACAATCTTCATTACTCCGAAAAGAAGCGAAATTCCAATAGACATGAGCATGTAAACCCCACCATCTAGAATCCCCGATAAAAAAAGAATTAAAAAAATGAGTTCCAATTTTTACCTACGCCCAACCAGGAAATGGATACACCAATTGGGCTGTTTGGTACGGTCCCTCTATTATTTGTGGGATCATTGTACCATTAACAATTTGGTACTGAACGACAAATGGTGTTCTTGCAATGTCTTGTCCATCGGGGGCTGGGTGCCATGGTCCTGCGGGTGTAGCAAGGTTCATTGATAAAAGTTCTTGACGAAAGGCTGGCCCTGAGAATTGGCCGGTTTGGGATATTGCATAACCTATTACGAAGCATTCAAGTAAACCTTCGTAAACGAACTGGTTCCAAAGATATTGTGGTCCTAGGTCTTTGACGATTAAATTCTGCCAGAACGTTTCATTAGGATACAGTGAACTGGGCATCGCGGGAGTGGCGTAATCTACTAGCGCAATAAGATTTTGAATACTATTACCAAGGGCCTGATAGAAGGTGTAAGAATCCCAGCCATCAATCGAGATGATTGCGCGCGCAGTTATGTTCATCGTGATCATCTGACGAAACAAATCTACGATTGCTGGAGGATCTTCGTCAGAAATTAGTATTATATCGGGTTTTTGGGCTTGTAGCTTTAACAAAATCGAGCTAAAATCTGTAGTGCCTTCGGTATAATTGTACCAAGTTATTTGTAGCGAGCTAGGAACCCAGTGCAAGGTTCCAGCTGTAAGGGTTAGCATGGCTTCCGCATTGGATTGCAATATAGCCATTGTTTTTGCACCATATTTATTAACTAATGTCGCAATAAGTTGTCCACCTAGTTGCATTTGCTCAATTGAAGGCGGTATCATAGAGAAGAGATAGGGATATTGTCCTGAAGTGAAAAGAGAATCTGTCCCAGAGTCGCTAATTAACGTCATATTATATTGCTCGATAATAGGTGCCATTGCTACTGTATCAGGGGTGAGTTCTCCTCCTAATATTTCATTCACGTGATCCTGTGTTATAAGGAGTTTGGTCAAACTTGCCGCATTCGAAGGTTGACTAGCATCATCTTCAACGATTAGTTTGACAAGATAATGCTTACCAATTGAAGGTACATAGATTCCACCGTGAGAATTAGTATAGTTGACCCAAAGTTCGATACCTTTTAAACGTGATTGTCCAAGAAAGCTCAATGGACCACTAAGTGGAAGTACCACGCCAAAAGTGACATAGTTTGTTGTCGGCGATTTCGGTCTTAGATAATAGTAAACTCCGCCCCCAATCGCAACCACTATAACGACGATAACTATAACAGCTAGTGTTCTTGAAAACGCTTTTTTATAAAATTTTGTATGCATGTTTAACGATTCTTGTTAGACCCTTTTAAACTTTTGGTAACAGTCTATATGATGTCCAAAAAAAGATTCTGCCACATCTTATCTGTAATACCTGTAATTTCTAAAGCGTTTAACTGTTATTTCATGTTTTATTTTTCTCCTTAGGACCTGTTGTTTGTCTGTAGTTGGAGATTAATGATATAGTAGGAATCACACTTAAAGTGGTCAACTTATCTAGACACCACCACTCAGAAACTTTTGACGCACTTAAAGCCTCCTCTGTGATTATTGCATGGTGTAAAACTTAATACTGCGAGTGTTAGAATCTTTTTAAATATTCACCATTCGGTTTACTTGTAATGTCATTATCTTGGAAAACTACGTTACCCTTTAGAATAGTAAGCTCTGGCCATCCTTTAAGAGTCAATCCTTCAAACGGTGTAAAGTCCTGAGCCGAGTGAAGTTTGTCTGCACGAACGAGTCTCTCTTCATTTAAATTCACGATAACAAAATCGCCATCTAAACCTATCGAGATATCTCCCTTTCTATTACTTAAATTGTGTAATTTAGCTGGGTTTGTGGTTAACAATTCAGCAATTTTTTCTAGCGAAATTCCTCGTTTATAATAACCTTCTGTCAATAGCGCAGGAAGCAATAGTTCGGTCGCCCCAAAACCATTTTCTGCGCTCCAAAGCTCGGAACCTTTCATCGCTTTCGTGATTGCTGCATGGTCGGATACAACTGTAAAAATTTCATTGCTTAAAATTCCATGCCATAATGCTTCTTTATCATCAGCAGTTCTTATTGGGGGATTAACTTTTCCCAAAACACCTGCATTCGATTCTGTGGTTAAGGTTAGATGTGCAGCAGTAACTTCGGTTTTATAATCCACATCAGCATAATAGCGTTTTAGTTCTTTAATTGTTTGAAGCGCAAGTTTACTAGTTATGTGGAGAATATTAATCGGACAACCCGTTTGACTTGCAAGTTCAAACGCCTCAATTATTGCCATTCGCTCTGCGATGGGTGGGCGCGCCATGTTATAAGCTTGGAGAGGATTTAAATTAAGTTCGTTCATTTTCTTTTTCACATCTTCTAGATGGATCCTAATTAATTCTGCATCTTCCGCATGTATGCTTAGTCTAACCTTTTTATCATTTTTGTTTAATTCACTAATCTTTTTCATAATCTTAAATAAGTGACCAAGATCGTAAGGTTCATCAGATAACAAATACTCTTTTTCGACAGAACCTCTTCTAACTTCGCTTTTAAGATTAAGCCCTTTGTAAAACATATAATACTTATAGGTTGTAACTCCCCATTCTTTTGTTAAGAATGGAATTTCTTCGATATGCACAGATGTTATTGGCGCTAAATTATATCCATAATCACAGTAAAAGTTACCTTGTGATAAACGAATAACTTCTTCAAAAAGTTTCGTGTAAGGTTCATTTTTATTAAGGTAATTTTTTCCTGCTCTAAAGTAACTAAGAATAGTAGTGACACCACCAGCAATAGCGCTTTTTGATTCACTTTTTGCATCCTCACTTAAAGGCTTATAAATTCCTACATGAAAATGTGAATCAATTATACCAGGAAAAACCACTTTTCCTTCTGCATTTATAACTTGATCAGCTTTTAAAGTGTCAGAATTAATTGCGATATGTGATATTTTTCCGTTTTCAATAAGTAACGACGCTTTTCTTGTAAATTTTCCTGGGAAAACAACCAAACCATCTTTAATTAAAAGATTTCCTTTTTTCTCACTCAATTTTTCTCCCTGTTCACTTTTTGGATCGACCATATATTTTTTATGGTTTTTACCGATGGTGTCCAGATTAGGGGTGTGAGCAGGTGCCAAGCGTAGAAAATCGTTGTCCAGACACCATCCATGGGGCTTCAAAAAGTTTATCAGCGTCTTATTACGTGATTTTTTGAGTAAATTGTCGAATACTGATATTGATATTGCAATAGTAGGCGGTGGAGGTTCAGGTTTAATTGCAGCACTTGCAGCTTCACAAAAGGCTTCGAGTATAGCGGTTTTTGAATCTACACAGAGATTCGGTGGTCATACTTTAATGACAGAATCTATGATTCCTGCAGCAGCCTCAAAATTTCAAAAAGAAAATGGTATAGAAGATTCCCCTTGGATAATGTTTAACGACATTCTTAGGGCAAACGGTGGTGATTGTAATCGTGAACTTGTACGCACGTTATGCGAAAAAAGTGCAACTGTCGTGGAATGGCTTTCTGATTTTTGTAACATTGACTTTGAGCTAGTTACGGACTTTCTCTATCCTGGTCATAGTCGTCATAGAATGCACTCTACACAAAATAGAACAGGAGAACAACTTATTCAAAAAATCGTGAATAAAATTAATTCGATGGGTAATATATATCTACTTAGCGGTAGACGAGTTATCGATCTTATTATCGACGAACATGAGGTGAAAGGAATAAAAGTTCTTTATGGGAAAGATACTGAGGAAATCAGAGCAAAAAAAGTTATTTTGGCTTCCGGTGGTTATGGTGCAAATAGGAAACTACTTGAAAAGTACTGTAAAGAAGCGAAAGAAATGGACTATTTTGGCAATGCAGAGCATCGAGGTGATGCAGTAATATGGGGCGAAAAGATTGGTGCTGGTTTACGTTACATGGATTCTTATCAAGCACATTCAGCAGTCTCAAAGTATGGTATACTAATAACTTGGAAAACCATGATGAATGGTGGAATCATGGTTAACGAAATTGGTGAAAGATTTGCAGATGAGACCATGAGTTACTCCTCCTTTGCAAGATATCTGATAAAACAACCAAATAAAAGAGGCTTCGAAATCTACGATAAAGAAATCCATTATGATACCATGAAATTCGAAGAATATAGAAAAGCGGTACATATTGGAGCCGTGATTTCTTCAGAAAGTGCAGAGGGGCTTGCGAGAGCATTGGGTCTAAATGAAAAGAATGTTATTAAAACAATAGAAGAATATAATAGTTATGCTTCTGGCGTTCCTGATAAATTTGGCAGAATAATCAGAAAGAAATTAATACCTCCCTTTTTTGGAGTAGAAGTTTATCCAGCTTTATTTCATACACAAGGTGGTCTCGCAATAGATATAAATGCACGTGTATTATCTAATAATAGTTCAATTATTCCTAATTTATATGCGGTTGGCGATGCGGCAGAAGGCATATCAGGTCATGGAGCTTCGGGATATTTGACTGGAAACGGTCTATTATGTGCCACTGTTCTAGGTTTTATAGCTGGAACGCATTCGACAAATCAACTTTAAAAACATCTTAGTATAATATTCAAAACGTGGAAAGTTTAGCTGATATTTTACTTTCTAGATTACGGAGAAAACCAATCTTAATTGCCCCAGGCGCGTATAATGCGCTTTGCGCAAAGTTGATAGAAAACGCTGGCTTTGAAGCAATTTATGTTGGGGGTGCAAGCATTTCTTATTCTGAATTTGCACTACCTGATTTAGGTTTTATAGGATTGGAGGATATGCAAAGATGTGTTTTGAAAATACGTAACACAACCTCATTACCTATAATTTGCGATGCAGACACGGGTTACGGAAATGATGTGAACGTTAAACATACAGTAAAAGTTCTTGAAATGGCAGGTGCTAATGCAATTCAAATTGAAGATCAAGTCTTTCCAAAAAAATGCGGCCATTTAGAAGATAAAAGAGTTATAACAGAAGAAGAAATGATATTAAAAATAAAAGCAGCTTTACAAACAAGAAAAGAGGCACTAATAATTGCGAGGACCGATGCGTATAGTGTATTGGGTTTAAAAGAAGCAATTAAACGCGCTAATCTTTATTTAGAAAATGGTGCTGATATTGCTTTTGTTGAGGCGCCGCAAAACATCAAAGATATAAAAACTATTGCTCAAAACGTAAAAGGCCTTAAAATGGTAAACATGGTAGAAGGTGGCAAAAGTCCCCTTTTATCTTCTAAAGTTTTAGAAGAATTTGGTTATAACTTGGTAATTTTTCCAGGTTCAGCCATAAGAGTCACGGTAAAAGCGTTACAAAAGTTGTTTTCTATTTTAAAAATTGAAGGGTCAACTACAGGATATTTGAAAGAAATGGTTTTGTTTGATGAGTTACAAAAAATTTTATCTTCTTAAAGAGGATTTTCTTGTAAAAGCCCTTTCTTTTTAAGAAGCGGTATTATACCCCCTTCATCGATTATCTCCACTAAAAATTTTGGTAAAGGTTTAAAGTGAATACTTTTGCTGGTATCTAGATTTGCTACTAAGCCACGGTCGAAATCTACAGAAATCATATCTCCTTCAGAAACTATACTCGTTACTTTTGGACAATTTGCAACAAATAATCCAACGTTAATTGCGTTTCTAAAGACCATTTATTGATTCCGCAATTACGCAAGCTATACCCAATTTTTTAAGTTATCAGCTGCTGGTCTTGAAGATCCTACTCCAAAATTTAGACCAGCGACGATAATGTCTCCTCTTTTTACTTGTTTTGCCCAACCAGGTCTTATTGCTTGCATTGTAAAAAGTGGTCTTTGGTTTTCTGGAAGAGTGTAGCATATTTGTGGATACATTACATCTGTATTTATAGAATCGCCAAAAACCCATGCTTTTCCGATAAATATGTGTTCACTCATAGCCAAGCACTTTTCTAGGATCAGTTATTACACCATACAACGCTGAGGCCGCAACGGTTGCAGAAGAGCCAATATATATTTTTGCTTCTGGCGAACCCATTCTACCTTTAAAGTTACGCGTAGTAGACGTAATCACAGTTTGACCAGTGCCAGCAACACCCATATGACCGCCAAAACACGCACCGCATGTTGAATTTGTTACAAGACCGCCCGCTTGAATTATTTTAGAAATATACCCTCTTTTTTCTGCTTCTAAATATATTCTTTGAGTTGCAGGTGTGACTATGAGTTTAACATCAGGATGAACTCTTTTACCATCAAGTATTTTTGCCACGATTGCAATATCGTTTAACCTTCCATTTGCACATGATCCCACAACCGCAAGATCTATTGGCGTGCCCTCCACCTCTCTCACGCTTTTCACGTTTTTTGCAACCTTGTCAGGAAGTGCGACCAATGGTTCGATTTTATCTAAACTCTATATCATATTTTTCTTTATATTGTGCATCAGGGTCTGCGTAAACGGGCTTGTAAACGCTTTCAGCTTTATCACGTAAGTATTCTTCTAGAAGCCCGTCAAATGAAAAGATTGCAAATTCAGCCCCTAATTCTACACACATAGTTGAAATAACAGCTCTATCGTCTATCGTAAGTGTCTTGATACCCTCTCCTCCAAACTCAACATTTTGATTGGGTATATCACCGATTTTTTGAGCCATTTCAAGAAAAACATCTTTTGCCTCAATGCTTGGTTTTAGACTTCCGTGTAACATAATTTTATTTGTTTCACCTACAATAAACCAAGTTTTTCCAGTACAAATCACTTGGATTAACTCAGGTGTACCCACACCCTTTTCTAAAGCGTTGTATCCACCTGCGGCTATCGTATGTGAATCGCTATTGATCACAATTCGCCCTGGTAGTAGCCAACCGCTTTCTGCTGCAAAGGCATGGGAGATCCCGCCTCTTCCATAATCGAAAAAACTGCTTTACACCCCAAGTTTTAACCAATTTACGTATTTTTTCAACATTTGTGGCGATTTCTATAGTAGGTGGTGGAACGTAATGATCGAAAATCACAGCTACTTTTGAAACATCAAAAGGCCGATTAGGGGGGTTATTCATGAATTCTGGATGAACAGAAACCATATCAAGCATTATAACTTTGTCGACTCGAACTTCAACGATATCACCAGGGATCACTTCATTTTTTTATCCACCGAGTGTACTTTTAAAATCTTTTCTATGATGTTCATTCCAATACAAAGATAACGACTATGTTTTATTAAGTTCTTTGAAAATTTATAAGATCGTATTCAGACCCAGATAAAGCACAGTTATACCCACAACCTCAAATATCTATGTTTTAACGTTAAACCACGTGAAGTCGGTGTGTTCATTTGCTAATCTTTTTATCTTAACTTGCAACGACTTTGCGACGCTTTGTGCCATACTTTCGTTTATGTCTACAACCGCAACAAGCTCTACTTATGGGTAGTTGGATAAATGATTATTCAGAGATAATGAAAGCCGACAAACACTTATTCGAAAAACATCTTGATAAACATCAAATGTCTACTAGCCATACAGTTTTCACACTATATTTAGTGAATTGTTGTTTTTGATCTTTTACTAGTTAAACCCCTTTACGATTCTGAAAATCATATAAAGGAAAATAATATTTTACAAATCTTGAAAATCGGCTACTCATGTGTCAAGCGTAGACGCGTGAAATAGCTCGTCTAAACTAAGGGGAGAATCGATCAAGCCGTCTTTTTGCATGTACTCCATAAACTTCTTTATGGTGTGCGCGTTTTTCTTAAGACCATACGGCCAATAGTCATCGCCCATAAGCGCTATCGTTTCTTCGGCTTCTTTGACAGACCAAGGCAAAATCGAGCTTAAGTAAGCGGTTTCCAACACGTTAGAAATCGCTTGTTTTTTTGCCTCACAAAATAGGTCAAAAAGCTCTTTTGCAAGATTAGGCGCTTTATTCAGTAGTTCACTCTTTATGGTTATAACGTGCATTATCGGAAAAATCTTTGTCTTCAAAAAGTAGTTTTTCTCTGCACCCCAAGGATCCTTCAAAAGCCTTCTTATTTTTCCTCCTTTTCCGTCAAGAGAAAAAATTTCTGCAGGAGGGCGTCTTGCGGAAAACACCGCATCGACTTCGTTTGTTAACAAACCAGAAAACACATCGGGCGCAGAGCCACGCGTCACAGGAGCTTTGATTGGAATACGCTCATCCCTATACGTGAACCACTTGATTTGATCGTTTGAAATACCGCCTTCTTCCCTCAATAGCGCGCGCACCCAAACAGCCGCGGTCATCTGATACTCAGGAAACCCAAATCTCTTTTCCACCAAATCGCTAAAGCTTTCGAGCGAGCTATCAGCTCTAACGTATATGTTGCTATGTCTAAACGACCTTGAGGGAAAAACTGGAATCGCTGTGAGCGAGCTATATCCTCTTGACTTCATGATTATGTACGAAGACAGCGAAAACTCCGCTACATCAAAAGCCAACTCCCTTGCTTGTTTAAGAAAAATCTCTTCGACAGGTGCGGTGTGACACTTTAGTCTAAAACCTTGTAGCTCTACTTGTTTGACAAAGAAACTGAGCGTCCTGTCTGTGAGCGAAGTCGCAAAAACTATTTCTTTCATATCGATCACGCTGGTAACGGTTTTCCTGCGGTTTCTGGTATAAAGAATACAACGATCAAACCCAATATATAAAGCATTCCAAAAGCCGTAGCCGCAAAACTGTATCCGTGAAAGATTTGTATCAAAAATGAGGAAACTAGTATTCCCATCACTGCAAGGTACCTGCTTGAGTTGAATATGACACCAAGTGCCGTTGCACGAATTTTTGTGGGAAAAAGCTCAGCGGGTTGGACAGCAAACCAGCTGTAAATACCCCCGGTGAAGAAGCCATTGACAGTTTGCGCTAATACCACTGAAATAGCGCTCTTAAGAACAAGGAAAACAATTGGAGTTATCACCAAAGAGCCAATGAAATAAATCGCGGACGTTTTTTGCCTGCCAAGCGGGTCGGCGATTAGTCCAAAGACGACACACCCAACTATTTCGCCCACGCTGTAGAGCGCGCCAGCCAAACCAGAGTAATAAGCCTTGTCGGTGGTCGCTAGTGTGGCAACATAGGAGGGAATCCATGTGGAAATTGCCCACCAAGCCATAGTTATGGAAATTGACACAAGAAGAGCTAGTGCCAAATACTTGCGATAAGTCTTAAAAATTTTTGGTGAAGGACTTGCCACAGCTTTGCTCCACGCGGCTGATTCTGGAATGCGCTTATAAAGCGCTAAGATCGCAAATATAGGAATCACACCCAATCTAAACATCCACCTCCAAGAAAGTCCTAGGTGCACCATGAGTATGTAGACAGCGGACGCCACAAAGAAACCAAGTGAGAACCCGCTCTGTAACACACCCGCACCCTTTGTTCTTAGTTTGGAAGGCCAAGATTCTTGTAGTAGAGCAGTTCCAACGTTCCATTCTGCGCCTATACCGATACCAGTAAGAAAGCGGAAAACGCCTAGCATTTGCGCATTAATTGAAAAAGAGCTCAAAAAAGTAAAAATGCTATATATAAAAACCGTGATCGCCATTGTCTTTTTTCTGCCAATCGCGTCACCGATTCGACCCCCTACAACACCTCCAGTTGCTCATCCCGCAAGTGTGGAAGCAATCAAGTAACCCGCGTAGAGGGATATATGCTTAATTTGTGATGGCGGTAAAAGTGTGTGCAAAGCGGGAATTATGGTGAGTATCAGCGCATAAGTTTCGTAACCATCGAACATCCAAAACAGAATGGCCACAAAAAGCACGATCAACTGTTCTTTGGTTAATGGGAACTGTTTCATATTTAAAGTTGGTAAAGCGCAGAATAAATAGCTTTGTTTATGCGCAAGATGTGTAAGCTTCCACGATCGTCACGCTCACCAAACGTTGTCCTCTGTAGTAGCGTGGATAGGAAGCTTTGATGATAAGAACAAAACCGCTCAAAAATGTGTGGTAACCATAGAACGACACAAAGATGGAGGTGTTTGAATGCAAGCTAACCCAACATATTTAAGCAACAGTTTGCTACTTGTAGATTGGGAGACAACCCTTATCCGAAATCCTCATTAATTCTTATCTCCGACTTGAGCTTCTTATGTATCGGATTGAATATTCTTTAGAGCTTCTAAAATTGTTTCGACAATTCCCACTGCCTCGTTTACAAAATTGGGGGTTAAGGGGGCGGAAAGCCTCGCCTCTTTGAGGAGCGAGGATGGATAGCCCCCTTATATTTAAATACCTTTTTTTCTAAAATTCTTTTAATGGCTAGGAGGGGTAAAGCGATCAGAGCTACTGTTTCGATGAAGATCGCCATATCTGAACCCCTCCTAACCCTCATAAACAACTACGTGAAGGCACTCCGTTTCGCCCTATTTTGGTTGAAGGAAAATGTTCTGAACCCAAACGAAAAGGGAGTATTAGGAAGGGTTCAC